>Ga0129307_1000012_pt1 | contig 287031 bp, 257 predicted proteins | sample P1105metagenome_FD_94437 | JGI IMG/M metagenome (GOLD analysis project Ga0129307, IMG submission 94437) | Capybara group fecal microbial communities from Wisconsin, USA - P1105 metagenome | ecosystem: Host-associated > Mammals > Digestive system > Large intestine > Fecal | place: USA...
ATACTGCATCGCTTAAGTCGATCTTTTCAACTTCCTTGCCTTCCATATTATAAACAGCTACTTTTGCCATCTTAATGGTCCTCCTTCCGATCTTTATTAAGCGTTAGCCTTAACGGTTTCTTTGATTGTAACCAAGGCTTTCTTGGGTCCGGGTACTGCACCCTTAACAAGTAAAAGGTTATTTTCAGCATCAACTCTTACTACTTCAAGGTTCTGAACTGTAACCTTTACGTGTCCCATATGACCGGGCATTCCTTTTCCCTTGAATACACGGCTGGGTGAAGAACATGCACCGTTGGAACCCTGGTGACGATGGAACTTGGAACCATGCTTCATAGGTCCTCTGTGCTGACCTAATCTCTTGATTGCGCCCTGGAATCCTTTACCCTTTGAAATAGCGGTAGCATCGATCTTATCGCCTGCTGCGAAGATGTCAGCCTTGATTTCAGCGCCAAGTGCATAGTCGCTTACGTTTTCAAGCTTAAACTCTCTTACGTATCTCTTTGTAGTAGTGCCGGCCTTGTCGAAGTGTCCCTTCATAGCCTTGTTAACGCCATGAGCATGAACATATTCTTTCTTGCCGTTAGCATCTTTGTTGATGATTCTTTCTTTCTTCTCAGCAAAACCAACCTGAACAGCTTCATAACCATCGTTTTCAACTGTCTTAACCTGTGTTACAACACAAGGGCCTGCCTGAAGTACAGTAACGGGTACTAATGATCCGTCTTCATTGAAGATTTGAGTCATTCCGACTTTTGTAGCTAATATAGCTTTTTTCATTTGTTTTCCTCCTTTTGTCTACAGCGGAATGCATTTGCATTCATTCTAGTGTAGAGGTTTGTTTCTTAATTAATGTGTTACTTATTTCATCTTAATATCGATGCTTACACCTGCAGGCATTTCTAATCTCTGAAGTGCCTCGACAGTCTTAGGTGTAGGTGTAATGATATCGATGAGTCTCTTGTGGGTTCTCTGTTCGAACTGTTCTCTGGAATCTTTGTACTTATGAACAGCACGAAGAATTGTTACAACTTCCTTTTTAGTAGGAAGCGGAACAGGTCCACTTACCTGAGAGCCGTTCTTTTTAACGGTCTCGATGATTTTCTTGGCAGATGCATCAACCAACTGATGATCATATGCCTTGAGTGTGATTCTCATTACTTGACTTGCCATAAAAAAAGTCTCCTCCTTTTCGTACTTTAGAAAGCTAAGTACGACAAGTGGCGACTGTACACTCTCCCGTGCGTGTCCTGCATGCTCAAAAATTTTGAAGAACACATAAGCTGTATTCTTCTCAATCAAAGCAAGCGACATTAGCACGTCGTTTCTACTATATTGTAGACAGTTGCTTTGTACAGTGACCTTGTCGTCAGTTTCTTAAACTTGACATTCGCTCCACGGAAAACCTGCATGTGATATTGTACTTACCACCTGCAGCAACCTCACGCTTCATAGCTATCTATGCCACAGCAAGTGCTATATTACTACAAATCAATGTAAAAAGCAACCCCTATTTTAAAATTTTTTTAATTTTCTCTCATCCATCTTCCGCTGGCTCCGCAGGGAAGCACAAGACCTGTTTCTGTTACCGGTATTCCAATTTCATCAGCCTTCACAACGCCTTTGTGTTTTTTGTTTATTGCCATGTTTATCATATAGGATAAAACGGCGGGCTGAAGTCCTGTCGTGTAGCTGTTTATAAGAAAGAAAATTGCATCCTCCGAAAGAATCTGTTCGCAAAGCTCCACAAAAGGATAAATGCTTTCTTCTATCTTCCAGATTTCTCCTTTTGGACCTCTTCCGTATGATGGAGGATCCATAATGATGGCATCGTATTTATTGCCGCGGCGAATTTCTCTTTCAACAAACTTTACGCAGTCATCCACAAGCCATCTTATCTTTGCATCTTTAAGGCCTGAGACTTCGGCATTTTCTTTGGCCCATTGAACCATTCCTTTTGAAGCATCGACATGCGTAACTTCAGCTCCTGCCAAAGAAGCCGCTATGGTGGCGCCGCCTGTATAGGCAAAAAGGTTTAAAACTTTGATTGGCTTATCGGGATTTTTTTCTTTTTCTTTCTTTATTATAGAAGAAAACCAATCCCAGTTAACGGCCTGTTCGGGAAATAATCCTGTATGTTTAAAAGCAAAGGGCTTTAAATTAAACTTGGCGCCGTTACAATAAGAAATCTGCCACTCGTTTGGAAGATCAAAGAATTCCCATTCTCCACCGCCTTTTGAGCTTCTGTGGTAGTGGCCGTTTAAAGATTTCCAGTTTTTATTCTTTTTATCGCTTTTCCAAATAACCTGGGGATCCGGGCGAAGCAAGATGTACTTTCCCCATCTTTCAAGCTTTTCGCCATCCGATGTATCCAATATTTCATAATCTTTCCAGTTATCTGCAATCCACATTTTATTCTTCCTTTAATCTAAACATATAAAAAGCCTCCTTCTTTTAAAGGAGGCTTAAATCTTACAAATATCCTTGTAACTCAGATAAGTTCGATGACATTGACGCAACAAACGCAGCTCCGAATGCAAATATGAAAACTATGTAAAGCACAAAAACGATGGCTCCTACAATTAAAGCTGCTCTTGCCCAGTTCTGACGTGATTTCTTTCCTTCAGAAAAAGCCCAAACAAAAAGCATTATTAAATTCACACAAGGAACCAATCCCAAAAGTAAAATTCCGATCCATGTTCCCAAAGAAACAGGTTCTTCGGTATATACCGGTGTGTTGCTCGGTGTACCGTTGTATGAAGGTGCCGCCTCTCTTTCAAAGGTTGGGGCAGTGGGTGCCTTTGGGGCCTCGCCTTCCGCTAAATTATTCTGCTGAAACTCATCCATAACTATACCCCCGTATAAGTTGTCTTTTTAATAGGTTACCAAGAAAATCTTTCTTAATCAAGTTCTTTGTGGATAATTATTCAAAAAAATTAATTTTGTTTTTCCCCTGTGGATAAGTTTGTATGCAAAGAAATATTTTTACTATATAATTGTGTCTATGAAAGAAAAAATAAAGGCGATAGGCCTTAGGATTTTTAACGATATAAAAGATTATTGGATTGCGGTTTTGGCGTATTTGGTGTACAGGTTTACCACCATTTATTTCTTTGGCTCCGCCTGTCCCTTTGTATTAATTTTCGGAGTGCCGTGCCCGGGATGCGGAATCACACGGTCAATGAAATATTTACTTACATTTCGGTTTCAAGAAGCCATAACAATTAACGCAATGGGGGTTTTGTGGCTTGGCTTTTTAATCTGGCTTATCATCACAAGATACATAATCGGAAAGCGATATAAGATTACGGATTATATTTTGATAGGAATACTGGTGATTACGGTAGCTTACTTTATTTATATGATGATTAACTACTATCCAAACAGAATTCCCTATGTGCATACAAGGCGCAACTTAACTTATTATCTAATTACACATCAGTAAAGCAAAAATAAAAAGCTCATGTCTTACGACATGAGCTTTAAATTCTTTATAAGGGGTAAAATTACTTAAGAGTAACCTTAGCGCCGGCTTCTTCAAGAGACTTCTTTAATGCTTCAGCATCAGCCTTAGCAGCTGCTTCCTTAATTACCTTGGGAGCTGCTTCAACAAGATCCTTTGCTTCCTTAAGTCCAAGACCTGTAGCTTCACGTACAACCTTGATAACCTTAACCTTTTCAGCGCCAACTTCTGTAAGTTCAACGTCGAATTCACTCTTTTCTTCAGCTGCTGCTGCAGGACCTGCTGCTGCAACTACAACGCCTGCTGCTGCAGATACGCCGAATTCTTCTTCACAAGCTTTTACTAAGTCATTTAATTCCATAACGGATAACTCTTTGATAGCATCAATGAGTTCCTGAGCTGTTAATTTAGCCATTTTAAAATCCTCCATTTAATTAAAAATTGTTAATGTCGTGTTTGAGAGCTTACGCCTCTGTTGTTGCTTCTGCTTCTGCCTTAGCTTCTTCTACAGGAGCTTCTGCAGGTGCTTCTGCCTTTGCTTCCTCAGCGGGAGCTTCTTCTTTTGCTTCTACAGGTGCTTCGTTAGCTGTAGCGGATGCGCCACCTTTTTCTGCCAACTGATTCATAACACGAGCGAAGTTTGTAATAGGAGACTGCAAGCTTCCAAGCAACTTGGAGAGTAATTCGTCTCTTGAAGGGATTGCTGCGATTGCTGTAATTCCCTTTGCGTCGTAAAGTGTTCCTTCTACAACGCCACCCTTGATTTCAAGCTTATCTGCTTCCTTAACGAACTTACCAAGTACTCTAGCGGGAGCTGTAGCATCAGCTCTTCCGATAGCGATTGCTGTAGGTCCTTCAAGGTATTCACCGATAGACTCGAATGCTGTGCCTTTAATTGCGCTTGTGATGAATGTGTTCTTGTAAACCTTGTATGTAACACCTTCTTCACGGAATGCTTTTCTGAGAGCAGTATCCTGAGCAACTGTAAGACCTCTGTAGTCAACAACTACGATTGATTCAGCGTCTTTGATCTGTTCAGAAATCTCAGCAACAATTGCGGCCTTTGCGTCTTTGATAGACTGATTAGCACTAGCCATTTTCTTACCTCCTTATAAAATTTGCCGAACAGGAAGTATTTCTGTATAAAAGAAAACCTCTCTGCCTAAAGACAGAGAGGTGTAAATAACAATACTTACTGGTTCCTCGGTAGGCGGTTATCTTACGAAGGTTAAATCCTTCACCTACTGTCTTCGGCCTTGTATAAATTAACACATATATTAATAAGTGTCAACTATTTAATTGATTAGAACTTTGCAACGCTCATACGTACGCCGGGGCCCATTGTTGTTGTCAATGTAGCTGACTTAATGTACTGACCCTTTAATGCAGCGGGCTTAGCCTTTAAGATAGCATCCATAAGTGCATTGTAGTTCTGTGTAAGCTGTTCTTCTGTGAAAGAAGCCTTACCTACGGGAACGTGGATGATGTTAGCCTTATCAAGACGGTATTCAATCTTACCTGCCTTAATATCGTTAACAGCCTTTGTAACGTCCATTGTTACTGTACCGGCCTTGGGGTTGGGCATTAATCCCTTAGGTCCCAAAACTTTACCGAGACGTCCAACAACGCCCATCATATCAGGTGTTGCAACAACAACGTCGAAATCAAGCCATCCTTCGTTCTGAATCTTGGGAATAAGTTCGTCTCCGCCTGCGTAATCTGCACCGGCTGCCAAAGCTTCGTCAACCTTGGGTCCTTTAGCGAAAACCAAAACCTTAACGGTCTTACCTGTTCCGTTGGGAAGAACAACTGCGCCACGGATCTGCTGTTCAGCATGACGTCCGTCACAACCTGTTCTTAAATGTAATTCAACTGTTTCATCAAACTTAGCAGTAGCTGTCTTCTTAACTAAAGCGATTGCTTCAGCTGTCTCATAATACTGAGAACGATCTACGAGCTTAGCTGCTTCAACATATTTCTTACCATGTTTCATTTTAAATATCCTCCTAAGCTCTTATTATTCTTCTACTGTTACGCCCATGCTTCTGCATGTTCCTGCGATCATGCTCATAGCTGCTTCAAGGCTTGCTGCGTTAAGATCTTTCATCTTGATTTCAGCAATTTCTTTAAGCTTAGCCTTTGAAATCTGAGCTACCTTTGTCTTGTTGGGAACGCCTGAACCTGATTTAATGTTACAAGCCTTCTTGATAAGTACTGCTGCAGGGGGAGTCTTTGTGATGAAACTAAAGCTTCTGTCTGCATATACTGTAATGATAACGGGCACGATTGTGTCGCCCATGTCTGCTGTCTTAGCATTGAACTGCTTTGTAAACTCAACGATGTTTACACCGTGCTGACCAAGTGCAGGTCCAACAGGGGGAGCAGGTGTTGCTTTGCCGGCAGCGATCTGTAATTTGATATAACCTTCTACTTTCTTTGCCATTTGGCACCTCCTAATATTTATGTGGTTAGGCGCGTCTTTTATCCGGGGAATCCGGAGACACTCCCACGTTAGTGGTTCTATATTTAAAGCCTAGGCTATAAATATCTTGATTAGTTCATTGCGCGAACTTCGGCGAAACTGATTTCAACAGGTGTTTCACGACCGAAGAGCTCAACATTGATTGTTGCTGTCTGCTTGTTGTAATCCATACGTGTAACAACGCCGACTGTGTCTTTCCAAACACCTGCAACAACAGCGATTGTATCGCCTTCTTTAAAGTCAACGGAAACATTCTCCATGCGAATGCCCAAGGGCTTCATCTCTGCTTCGGTAAGGGGAACCGGCTTGGATCCGGGACCAACAAAACCTGTAACGCCACGTGTGTTTCTAACGATATACCATGTGTCGTCGTTCATGATCATCTTTACCAAAACATATCCGGGGAACATTTTCTTCTGTGAAGTCTTGCGTACGCCATCCTTCATTTCAACTACGTCCTGAAGAGGAACTCTTACTTCAAGGATTTCGTTTTCAAGGTGACGGTTAGCAATAGTTTTTTCAAGTGTAACCTTCACTTTGTTTTCATATCCGGAATAGGTATGTGCTACATACCAGTTAGCTTCTGCCATAGATTGCCTCCACTTTACTGTGTGATAAAGTTAATACCGTACTGAATAAGGAAATCGAATACGGTAATAAGGATTCCTACTACGATAGCAATTGCCGTAACAGCAACAGACTGTCTGAATACAGATTCTTTGGAAGGCCAAACAATCTTCTTGAATTCAACTGAAACTGTTTTAAAAAATCCGGGTTTATTCTCTTTCTTATTGGAATCTGCCATGATAAGCTCCTTCTCTTTGTACGGATCGGATTATTTTGTTTCTTTGTGTAATGTGTGCTTCTTGCAGAATCTGCAGTATTTCTTTGTTTCCATACGATCAGGATGTGTCTTCTTATCCTTGGTAGTATTGTAGTTACGCTGTTTGCATTCTGTACATGCCAATGTAATCTTTGTACGCATAAAATTGTCCCTCCGCGTATATATAATCTAAAAATTTTAACATAAAAAAAAGAGCCTAAAATCTCTTTGCTCGATTACTTTATCATATCCCTTCGTCTTCGTCAAGGGGAAATTTAGGTTTTTTTAATCGGCAGAGCAGACTTATATATTTCTTTTCGACCCGCTCTCGCTTACGTCCTCGCACCAGCGGATGCTAGGCTCGTATAATACCTCGCCAAGCACCGGGGCTGCGGAAAGTCTCAAAGTAATACATAAGTCCGCTCTGCCTTGTTATTTACTCCTCTACTTTTTCCCTTCTTGTCGAAGACTTCGTAATATGATTTATGATTGTTAGTGCAATGAGCATTATAACTCCGGCGAGGGAGAAGAGTCTACCTTCTTTATAAAGAGAAGGTGTGTATTTGAATTCAATGGTTGATTCGCCTGCAGGGGCGAGGATGGCCATGAAGCCATAATCTACTTTATTAATAGTAGTTTCTTTGCCGTTTACGTAGGCGCTAAAGCCTTTTTCATAAGGAACGGAAAAGAAAATGTAGTTTTCTTTTGAAAGATCAGCCTTGGCTGTAAAGCCGTGAGTGGTGGTTTCAAATTGAGAGCAGGATTCTAAGCGCCTGCTGTTACAGTACTTCGTAAATTGGGTAAAGGAAGGGCTGCTTAAAGAAGCAGGATCAACGTGCGTTAAGTATTTTTCATATTCCGAAGCAGATTCATCAGGCACAATAAGCACACGCATTAAAAGCCTATCCTTTGCGTTTTGAGTCAGGTCGGTTTCTTCATACTCTGTTTCTGTTATGAATTCTTTAAAGGTAAAGCCCGGGCGCACGTAGTTTTGGTTTTCGTAAAACTCAAAGCCGTTTTCTTCATTTGAAAGATTATACCCTTTAAGCTCGCTCATGTCCTCTAAGTGACCGATTGTCTCGATTGAAGCCATAGTGTTTTTAAGGAAATACTTTCCGGAAAGAAGCGCCCTTACGCCGATTCTTGAAGGCTTTAAATTGCTTGTAACCTTTCTGTGCACGCCTACGCTTTCATAAAAGTTAATGGTGGAATCGGGAATTGTTGAAATAAAGGAAGTGATGCTGTGGGCATCTTTCCAGTAAAGAGGATAGTTATAAAAGTCCTCGTCTGTTTCTATTCTGTAAAAATCAAACTCTTTAGGAAGAGGTGAATCCTCTTTTAAAACCTGATTTATGAAATCCTATTTTCTTTCATCTTCCACTAAAAGTGTTCCTTCAACCATCATGGTGATGCTTGTAAGAAGGCAAGCGCCCAAAGAAATCATCACGGTTACGCGATCAGGTTTATTCACCCACTTCTTTATATAAAGAAACAAAAGCACAAGAAGTATTAAGCTAAACCCTATTTCGCATATAAGCTGCTCGTAGTTTTTTAAGGCTCCAAGAACTGTCCATTCATCTTCTTCCGTCTTTGCGGGAAGAAGGGCCATAAGGGATATTCCAATTGTGATGATTGCCACCCATTTAGCACCTACTTTAAGATACGAAGCGGTTTCTTCTCTGTTTTCAAGCACGGATGCCGTCATTAAAGCCATAATCAAAACGGGCATAAAGAACCAGCGTGCGTAATACTCTTCGTTTAAAGCAGAGAACAAAGAATTAAGCACAGGAACCGCCGCAAACACCATACAGATTGTAAGAAGTCTTTTGTACTTGTTTTTTCCTTTATTATAAAGAAAGAACGCAATCACCCCCGCGATTGAGAAAAGGGGCAAATAAGCGCCAATCCCCGACACTCTGCTTCCCGATTGGTTAAGCATAGAGTTAAGGCCCGAAATGTCTGATAGCATGACGGTGTTCTTTATTATATTTAAAAGCATGGTGGATTCTTTGTAAGAAACCAGGTCATAGCCCACCAATGTTTTTGAAAGTCTTCCGTTTCCAAGAGTGTAATAAACCGCAGGGAGTAAATAAATTAAGGAAATAAGCACTCCCGAGAGGCCCGAAAAGAAGGCTATTAGTAAGTCATTTGCTATTTGCTTTAGGTTTCTTTGTTCAAATGCGTACATTGAAACATAATATATTATTAAAAATACAGCGATGCCCACAAAGAAGTAATAGTTTAGAGCCGCCATGAATGCGGTCATTAAAGAAAATGCAAGGATTTTTCTTTTCTCTATCAGGCGTTCGAACAAAATAAGATATAAAGGAAAGAACGCCAAAACATCATGAAAGTGATTGTACACAAGTACTGCACCGGAGAAGCCCGAAAAAGCGTAAAGTAAAGCTCCCACCATAGCGAATGTATCTGTTTTAACGTGTTTCTTTATATAAATGTATGCAAATAAAGCCATGAGGGCGTACTTTAGGGCCGAGAGCCATGGCATAAGATATGGCACGAATTGGGACGGGAATGGAATTGTAAGCCAGAAAAATGGGCTTGCCAAAAGATAGAAGGAATAGCAGCCGATTAAGCTTCCCCCTAAATCAGTTGAAAAATCGTAAAAGAAGTTTCCGCTTCTTATTGCGTCGTGAGCATGAACATAGAAAGGGATTTGCTGAACGTTAAAATCCCCGTAATAAATCCAGACGCCTTTTGTGAAAACAAGGGAAGGAATTACGGAGAGTGCAAAAATCAAAAACGCAAACAAAAAAACCTTTATTAAATTTGTTTTCCCCTCAAATTTTTCTTTCATAGGCAAAATAATACCACATGTCCTCTTTATTTTAAAGGCATGTGGTATTAGCAATAACCGTTAAACATCATTCCGGTGTAGGCGCTTGTAACATAAGGCGTAGCGTAGTTGTGACCGGGATTTTTGTAAGCAACCAAGGTTCTTTCTGCATATTTCATGGGGTTTAAAGAAACCTGATCGACTTTTCTTAAAACAGAACCTGCGAAATGCTTAAGGTCGTCAATGTAGCTGCCAAGCTTCTTTTCTTCCACCGCATCGGAAAGCTTTACTCTGTCTAATGAAATGTGGCCGTCATCCTGTAATTCAACGCCAACTTCGCTAAGCTCGTTTTCATGAAGTGATACCAAAGAAGCCATTTCGTCAACAAGTCTTGATGACTTTGGATGGTTGGATGAGTAGTTGCCGGCAACATCCACAAAGTTGTTGTAAGCATCCACCAAGGTGTTAATATTTTCGGCAACAGAGTCAACATCGGCTTTTAACCTTATGTTTGCTGTATCAGCATCATCTTTACTTTCTCTGTTAATGTGAACTTCAAATTTCTTTTCAACAGTAAATATGTTTGAAGAAGCTTCAGCGTCCACTCCGTTAATCACAAACTGTGAATTCGAAGATTCTTTTGTAACATTGTTAAGGCCAAAGTAAGCAACCGAACCTTTTGTGCGGGATGTGTTGTCATCCGTTACTTCAAACATGTGACCGCCGGCTACGGTTGAGCCTGTATTTATAGACTCAATGTGAAGTGCGGAAGTATTGTCCGCTCCGTTTATAACGTCAGCCTTTAAGCCGATGTCAGCATTTGTGATAAGGCGGGCTAACTTTTCCTGAACCGAACGGTTTGTATCTTTATCGTTAACCATGTACTGGAACTCATAGTTAAGACCGTTAATTCCTATATCAAATGAATATGTATCCTTCGGTAGATAAATCGAATTCGAAGGAAGCATCTTACCTGTATTTTCCTGAGGTGTGGCAAGTTTCTTTACTTTAAGATCAAATGTGGGGGCATTTGCCGCTTCATCATTTTCACCTATAAACTTAACGCTCGCCAGTGAATCGTTTGAAGAGAATGCAGATTTCTTTCCAAGCATTTCCTCGTCTGTTACTCCGCCCAAAGAAACTATAGTATTTCTAAATGCCCTTGCGTTTTCTTTAAGCCCAACGGCATACTCTTTAGTCTCCTGCGACTTATCAACGATAAACAGGGGAGCTTCTTTATTCATTTTTACAATGGAGTTGTAAACGCCGCGCAGTTCGCTCTTCTTATGCGTATCGAACTTAGAATCGGTCTTCGGCGCATAGGTAGTTAGATAATAATTATAGATATTATTGATAGCAGACTGATTAGCCATAAGCTCCTCCTTTCTTCCGTGATAGAGTGAAAACCCGTCCATGGGTAAACTTGGGCATTTTTTGTTTTCATGATATCATATGTCAAGAGGAGAAGCAAGTATTGCCGCAAAAGTTGCACAATTACGGAAACTTATGGCATCTAATGTCTTTACGCGTCTTCTTCTTCGTCCAGTAGTTTTTGTAAATCTTCTATCGCAGGTAAGGCTCGTTTAAGTTGATCAGACATATCTTTTGATGTTTTATACGTTGCCACCCCTATCGGCTTAGAATAATCCCTAATAACATAATCTACAAATGATTTATTCATGTCTTTACAAAGAATAATACCAATAGATGGGTTTTCATGTGCCTTCTTTTCAAAGCCATCCAGAATGCTTAAATAACCTTGAAGCTGCCCCAAATATGAAGGTTTAAACTTGCCTTTCTTTAATTCTACTGCGACTAAACAATTCAATTCCCTGTTAAAAAACAATAAATCTATATATTGGTCTTCTCCAAATGCGTCCAGGTGGAATTGATTCCCTACAAACGCAAAATCCTTTCCAAAAGTAAGGATAAACTTCTTTATATCATTTACAATACCATTCTCCACAACTTTCTCATCAACGTCCGCAGAATCCCGAACATCAAGTTCTTCGACATTAATATAATCCAAAAGATACTCATCCTTAAAAGTATTTATGGCTTTAAATGCCGCAACTGTCGGAGAAAGCGTCTTTGAAAAATTATTAGGTAAATTTCCCTGATGATGATATTCATCTGCATTTATTGCCGCAACAAGTTGCTCTCTGCTATACCTTTCATTTGCACATTTCTTTATGTAAAAAATCCTTTCACCATAATCTTTACATTTTCCCAGGATAGTTCTATGTAGTGTAAAACCAAGTCCCCAAAAATCTTCTATCGGAAAATCTTCCAAATTTGGAACCCGCGGGTTCCATTTCTCAATTACATTTTCCGGACCCACAGCTTCCACTTTTTCAATAGAATTACCTATCGATACATTTGCATCAAGAGACGACCATTCTTCATAAAAAGTTCTCATATATCTCAAATTTCTAGCAGAAAAACCTTTTAGTCCGGGCATCTCCTTTTCTAGCTGTTCGCTAATAGCATCTATGGCTCCCTGTCCCCAATAACCGTTTCTCGAATTTAATGAAATATATTTTCCTATTTCAAAATAAAGCATCAGTTGGCATGCATTAACATTCTTAACAGCCTCATATTGACTTTGCAAAATAGCTGCCTTAATAGTTTGAACAGCATCCTTATAACCCTTATTCATAACAAAACCACCTATCCCATTCTCACGTGCTTTTTCTCGGAGCACTTATATTAAATTACGCAATGCTTCTATGCATTTATGGTATGCTTTGCTCGTTTTTTACTAAGCAGGCGATATGTCACTATACCAAGTATAATTCCTACAGAGTCAATTAGCACATCGCTCCAGGTACCGACGCGACCGGGCACAAAGTACTGATGAATTTCGTCGGTTACGGCATAAAGCACACATATTATCAAAGCAATGAAGGAGCGACGCTTTAAGTTATCGCAAAATATCTTTGTGAAGAACCCCACACAGCCACCGAGCATCGTGTATTCTGTCACATGTGCTAGTTTCCTGATTATAAGATGTAAAGAACCAAGGAAATTTGCTGAAAAGTCCTTGTGTGATACTCCCTCCATAATCTTTACAAGAGCATTTAAAATGGCCCCGCTTGTATCAGAGGAATCGTCTCCCTGCATGCAGGAAAATATGAATATCATTATCATTGTAAGCACCATCGGGATTGTTCGGATGGCGTTTGTTTTAATTGATTTTTTGTTTCTAATTATCTCTTTTTCACGTTCTATTTCTTTTTCATCTTCCTCTGTCAATTTCAAATCAGTTCGTACTTCTTTCCAGTCAGACATTCTTTATCCCTTTCGTGTACCATATCTCCCTGCAGTTAAATCGGTCGACATTGGCGTTTTACCCGTGCAACTACTCCACAAGTTATTGCTTTAGTGCTTCTATATAACCAAGCAGCCTTTCCATCTGAGATTTTTTCAGTCCCTCTATACCTGTCAAGATTTCGCACTCAAGTGTCCCATTCGTGACCACTCGGTATTCAATTTCTTTGACTTGAGAAACAGTATCCTGAAGCAATTCATATGGCGTAACGGATAACACCTTACATATAATCATAATCTTATCCGCCGACGGATTTGTCTTCTTACGTTTCCAATCGCTGATTGTACTCTGTGCTATGCCTGTCGCTTTCGAAAAATCCAATTGAGAAATACCACGTTCATCCATTAATTTAAAAATTCTCTCGCTGATTGTCATTCCATTCACCGCTTTCCGAATTACATTTTCCCACCCACGATTTAAATTCTTCCGGATTTGAAGCAATCCACTCAAAATATTCGGTCATCATTTTTTCTAAAGATTTGTCATAAACATCAAGTGTAATCCGGTTCAAGTTCTCATATATATCCGTATCGATAGTTATCAAATATCCATCGTCAGTTTGCTCCACTTTAGCCGGGCTCTCGTTTAATCTTTGTAAGACAAGCATTCTTATGAAGTCATCGACTTCAACAGTGTTCTCTTTTTCCAGATCCACCTTTCCAAAGAGACGCTCGTACAGTTCGAACGATATAAGAACCCTATCCTCATTCAATACTTTGCATTTGACCGGATTTCCAAAATTTTTGCAAAAATCATCCGACTTTATGTTTTCGATTAGCTCTCTCGTTGATACTTCAGGATATGTCATTATAAGCACCGTCTTTCCGATTCGTTATTTCGATAGTTATTCGTATATACGAATATTATATCAGTATAGTTTGATTGTCAACCCAATAAGGCGATTATATGCCATCAACATTTTGGAAAGGTATTTTGTATCGTCCATCAACATTTTGGAATGATTTTTTATTTTATAGGCTTTTTCTCGCAACAAAAAAGCAGAGATTATTCTCTGCTTTTCTTTATCCTTATTCTTTTATATATTCAATCGTCCGCTCATACATCTCTTTAAGCGGTACCGTGGCTTGCCAACCAAGAGCATTAATCTTCTTTGAAGATAATTTCATTGTTACTTTTGGCGCATACCCATATTTTAAATCTGAGTCCGGTATATCATACACCACTTCAAAAGCGCCACCCGCTATGTCATTAGCTACCATTTCGGCCATTTCTCTAATAGTGGTCGCGTTTTGCTCATTCACTACATTGTATGCTTCTCCGGGCTTTCCGTCAGTCAAAAGCATCAGTATAGCCTTCAGAGCATCCGTGGTATAACAGTAGTTTCCGCTTGAACTTCCGTCCGAGCGCATCACAAAATCAGTTTTATTAATTGCAGACCTGCAAAGTTGCATGAACACTCGGTTGTCTTCGGCAGATACTCCGGCGCCAAACACTTGAGCCAAGCGAGCAACAACCGCGTTCACTTTGTATTCCGATGCGTACGAAGCACACATGCATTCTGCTAAACGCTTTCCTTCGCTATAGCTGCTGCGCACACTCATTGTGTTAATGTATCCTGAATCCGTTTCTTCAATCCATTCTTTGCGTGCATCGGGCGAGCCGTAAGTTTCCATCGAAGACAAATATACAAACTTTTCAACTTGCTTTTTGCGTGCAAGTTCAAGTAGGTTCTTCGTGCCCGTAACAATCGTATCGATTGTCTCAACCGGCTTATTTACATACTCAAGAGAAGAAGTCGTGTTTGCAGTATGCACGATATAATCTATCTTTTCCGGAATGTCAACTTCCTTTAATACGTCCAAAGAAGCAAATTGGGCTTCTGAGAAGTCTCCAAACACCCTAGCTGCTTTTTCATTGTTTCTTATGCCACAAAGCAAATTGATTTTTCCGCTAAAGTTTACATTGTAATAAAGAATCGCTTTACAAAGCACGGAGCCAATAAGCCCCGTTGCGCCTGTCACAAGAATTGTCTTTCCGTTTAACTTTTTAATCCATGAATTGTCTTTTGACAGTAATTCTATGAAGTCTTTTTCAAGCCTTTTACTATTCATTAGTAAAGTCCCTCGTTTATAACTACTTTCATAATCGCAATATCAATCGGTGTGGTGACCTTAATGTTACTTGGAGAATCCATAACCGTATAAAGGCTGTGACCGTAACGGCGCATAAGTTCCGCCGAATTGGTACAGTCAAAGCGATTCTCGGCCATTGCCTTGTCATGAGCTTCGATTAACTCATTTAAGAAAAATCCCTGCGGCGCCTTTGATAAAAACCATCTGCTTCTATCGGGAATATCTGTAATCCTACCATCCTCCAAATCAGGAACTTCTACGATGGTCTCTGGCACAGGACAAATAGTTACGCATGAACCTTTTTCTTTTACCGTTCTAATGCATTCATCAATCAGCTTCTCTGAAACAAACGGGCGTACGCCGTCATTTACAAGCACTATATCTTTAGAAGCATCTGCGCTGTCATCATAAACTGCCTTAAGTCCGTTATAAATCGACTGCTGCCCTGTCTTTGCTCCGGGCACAATCCATTTAACCTTCTTTATGTCAAAAGCATCTATATACTCTTTTAATCTATCAATCCAACTTTCCAAGCAAATGACACTTATACCATCAATCGCTTCGCTTTTTTCGAAAGCAAGGATTGTATGAATCAATATGGGTTTTCCGGCAACCTCAATAAACTGCTTTGGGATCTCGCTTCCCGTCATACGGCTTCCGATGCCGCCCGCAAATAAAACTGCGTAGTTCATGTATGTTCTCCCTGCACTTTTATCCCCTTGGTTTATAAGACATCTTTAATTGGTGTATTTCGTCCAAAGAAAGGATCTTCCAAAACAAGATTGTTAAAACCATTATCCCGTATATCAATCTTCCCGACAAGTGATAAGAATGCTTCATCAAGAGCTTTGTTCACGGCTCTCAATTTCTTAGGTAGCAAAGAAATATAATCATCTAAATATTCATAAATTCCCCGCCAGATTGCTTCTATACATTCTAATGATTCACCACTTCGAGTCTCTTTAGAAAAGATAGGTCTTCCGCTTCCATCGAATTCATTCACAGTAGGATCATTCGATGTTAAAATAGCTTCCAAAACATAGAAATAATTGAAAATTGCACTGGTTTCACGTTCTTTTTCTTCATAGAAAGATTTTATTTCGACGCCTTTGTCAGCCATGAACTCAGGCTCAAGTTGAAGGAAATAAAGTCCCTTAAGTTGTTGCTTTAAAAGCTTTTGAAGAAAATACTGTGTTGTTCCCTTTGCAACAAAGTCAAACACTCCGAGCGTTCCGTTGCCTAAGTTTAAGGATTCTACGTATTTACGATAGTTTCTTCGTGATTCCTCAGCCTTTTTAAGTATCAGCTCATCGCGATTGGGCATTTCACCGTCCCCGATATCTATCCCAAACCTTGCCAGCATGCTCTCTTTATCTGTTCCTGTAAAATTCATGCTGTCAACATATTCAATGTCACTTTTGTCCTTAATTCCCGCCCTTAACGCAGCAATTCTAGAAGTCAAAAAGTAAAGCGCTTTCTTATCATCCGTTAGTCTATTGTATATTTTCTCAGGGATATATCCATCTCTGGCGCAAAGAAGAATGTTGTCCATCTTCTCTCTGTTTGCTTCCTCTATCATCCAAAGCATGAAATCAATTATGACGGGAGAAAGCAAAGAATAGCCAACATCCGACGCATTGTCTAAAACCACACGTTCATTCTCATTCTCAAACTTGAACGGATTAGAGAAAACTCTCTCGATAAAAAGTCCCGCTCTTATTCTATCGGTCAACGATTTGATTGATGATTCAGCTCCTAGCATTCCAAGCGCTTCAAATAATTCTCTACCACTATATATCTTAAAAGTTTCAATGCCTGCTTCCTTAGCCTTTTCTATATCAGCCCACTCATCATCACCTATATGAAGAATCTTTGAACCTTTTCCATATTCTTCCAAAAGTTCAAACAAACCATTCGTCTTTAACACATTCTTCTCACACGATACAAAAAGCTCATCAAAAAAATCTAAGCCAAAGTCAGAAAGCAACATGCGAATTTTATCTTCGCTATAGTAGCAATCAGTTGTAAGAACAAGCCTCTTACCTCTTTCTTTGGCATAAGTAACAATTTCTTTCATGCCTTCTCTAAGTGCCATTGTTTTTCTGTCTGTCAGCCATTCAAGGCCAGCCAATTCTTCGGCAATTTTTGCGATTGATGATTTTGCTAAAACATGTTTATAAATCTCAATTAATGTCGGTGAACCCAAGACAGAAAGTTCTTTCTCTGCTGCCAGTCTCATCTTTGAAAAGTTTGTTCCTGCAAGAAACCCATTTTCTTTTTCAATCAGTTCAAAAATATCTGTGTAATAGTATACTTTTCTGGCTATAAGCGTATCAAACAAATCAAAGCTGACAACGTCGGCACTGTCTATTGCAGCCAGCAAATCAGCCTTTCGATATCTCTTTATGCCCGAATAGTCATACTTTATCTCATCTTCCTTTAGCAAATCATTTCCGCGAACGTCTATAACCGCTATTTGGTTTTTAATGCACTTATCCTTAATTCTCTTTGCTATTATCCTACAGGAACCGGGTCTTGCAACAACAAGAATTGTTTCAGCCCCTGCTTTAATGGCATCGTCTAAAGAAATAATAGGATAGCCAAACATTTCGCCTGACTCCTTGAATCCATCGAGCAAGCCCACGACATTAAGCCCATCTCCGCTTTCAGAAATGAGCCGCTGAGTCTCGGTTCCAAGACCATATAAAGCTATTCGTTTGTCTTTAACTATTCCCGTTATCTCTTCTGTCACAACAAGCTCCAAAATCAAAGAAATCTCTTCATATGAAGTTCCCTATCAATTTGCTTTCTAAGTTCAAGCTTATTATCAAAATTCGATGCATATTCAAAGAACATATTTAATAGTTTAACATCTTCAACATCCTTAGGCCTTGCATCTCTTGTCTTTTTACTTTTCAAGATTTCAGGATTTAAAAATTTAAGTCCATAAAATTGGATATGCAAGTTTTCATCATAAATCAGAACATCATCAGGTATTGTGACATCATTTTCCATCACTATCGAATCTTTTGCACATAGTTCAAAATCGTCTGATATTTTGCAATATCCATCTCCTAATATTTCACGTCCTTTTGAACTAACGATAAAATCGATATCATCACTCTGCCGTAGACCTAACACTTCTAATATGCTTCCGCCAACAATCATAGTTTCTTCCGGTCTAATTCCTTTTTCATAGATAAACTTGCGATACTTCTCAAGTTTCTCGATGAATAAAGGACGGTAATTTCTCGATACAATTCGTGACATATTCTTACATGTATTAACAGACAAGAGAAGTTCCCTAAGCCATACGTACTCTTCATACGTGTCTGTCGCATGCATTACAGCACCGCTTAACACTTCTAACTCTTCTGAAACACTATCACGTAAGATTAATTTGGTTTCGCGAATGCACTCATATATATCTACCATTTTATTATCCTGGTTAGAAACAAGGACCACTCGTAGTTTTAACGGAGCTAATTTTAACAATTTTGTCTTTAGATGAATCTGAGTATTAAGCCAAAGCGGATCCCAATAAAAATCCCTGATAACATTCTCAAATCCAACATAGTCATGTGCAAAATCCAAATCAACACAACCTACTACAGTGCACTTTTTCTTTATTTGCTCGACAAAATAGTCCCAGTTATGTTCTTGCGTTCCAAACAAAACAAATATACCGCATTGCTTGTATATATTCCCGTATGCGTACAGAATGCGTTGCATGTCTTCAGAATTAAATCCATTTTTCACGAACCAATCAAAGCCAAAGCCGGTTCCATAATCCTTATGATCCGGGTAATACTTAACAAATATCTCTTTTTCAAGCGCGGCTGCACTCGCTATTCTATGCTGGCCATCCAGGAGCAAGCGATTTCCATATACTACGGGCACATATTTGCGTTGATCATAATCAGAAACGCGCATAGTTTCAACTAATTTCCTAAATTCGTCGATGAACTCATCCGTCGATTTCTTTTCTCTTTCAACGAAGTAGTTTTCCTTCGTAAATATATCGCCTTGTGCCAAAACTGTTCGTTTGTATAGCGAAAGGTTTGCCTCATTATATACGTTATTAACAATATCTCGAGCAACCAGATAACGTGGCATCACAGATAATTCATTTACAAGATACAAATCTTCTACTTTGCTTTCTTTAGCTACGGAATTTTCATGCAAATCCTCTACTCTGTTATTAGGATAGACGGTATCCAGTGCATACTCATGGCAAGTCGAAATTATCTTTTCTTCAGGTATTTCAAATTCTGAGGCAAGTTGTTCTTTTACTCCTTTTGATACGTCTTTATTAACAATCGCAATAACAACATAGTCAAAATCCCTAAAGTCTCTAAGCTTCTCGATACCGCTTATTGGGAATTTATATCCATATCTATCCTCGCCGTTTTCAATCTCTTCTGCTCTCCTATCCACCCAGAGAACAACATCGCAGAATCCTGTATTGATAATCTGACGAAAAAATTGAATTCCGCAGTCTCCCGCACCATATAAAACTATTCTACTATTCTTCTGAATTAATTCGAACGGAAACAAAAGCATAATTTACTCCTTACAGTTTGCTTGCTCTGCAGTATCTACAAAGTGATGGTTTATTGTCTCTATCCATCCGTAGCAATGTTCACAAAGTGTAGAATATCCCCTATTACTATATCCAAGGGTAAACTCTAAAAATTGTTTTAACCCTTTGCGTGTTTTCTTTTTATTTAAGTCAAAATAATCATCCGCATTTTCTTGAATCAGCCCAGCCTTAATAGCAAAACTACAGTATGTACAAGAATATATCTTTCCATATTCATTTCCATTAAACGGTATTCCGCATCTATCATAGTAATCCACCAAACCGTCTTTGGGATTACAACACTCAAAAAAACCCAAATCAACCCATTTAAGCAACTTATTATAGTGAAAAGGAATATTCTTCTCCGCAAGAACCCTCTTTATATCCTCACAAACATTTTGGGAATGGCCATAATTGTCACCATAATCGTCCACGCAAACTACCATCCGATATTTTGACAACACTTTAAGCAGTTCTTCACTTGGTATAATGCTCCCGTTTGTAACCACTTCGAAACGATGACCTATCCTGTCACGATAGTTTTCACCGATATATTCAATTAAAGCCGGCAAGTCCTTCCAAAGTTGCGGCTCGCCACCTGATATTTGAAACCAGCGCACGAAATCAACCCATTTAAAGAATGTATCAACTTCAATCTTACACTCATCCAATGTTTTCACTCTGTGCTTTTTGATGTGAGGAGTAAATCCAAGACAATACTTGCATTTTAAGTTACATGCACTTGACGGGTAGATAGCTGTAGAATCTAAATATACCTTATTCTTTGCATATACCGAGTATAAACGGAAATAGAACGTATCTTTATAATTATCTTCCAATGGATTTGGCAGAAAATCTTTGTAAAAGAAGAAGTCAGCATTTTTTACATAGCCGGAAAGTAATAGCCTTCGTTCTACTTCGTTCACCCACTCCATATTATCCATCGCAATTAGAACTACATGTTTTTTTTCATGCAGTTTGAAAAGGACATCAGTAGATAGTACCGGGCATCCCATTAATTTAGTCTTCTGTTTTTCCGGATTCTGATCTATAAATGCGTCAACGCAGTCCAGAAACTTCAATTGCTCAAAGCAATATTTACCTACGTTTCCTGCCCCGTATATATATATATTCTTACCTTCAAAAAACTTTCCCAATGCATCAAATTGATGCCCCTTTTTGGTCCACTTCATAATTTCCTCTTATTAAAACATTTTCAAATGATTATATAGGACAGTGCATGCCTCATCTTTACCAACCACTATAGGTATCTCTTCTCTCTTCAATTCTTCCACCAGCGGTTCAGGATTCGAGATGGATGCAATAATAATATAATCATTCTTATTTTTCCTTAGGTCTTCCATTGACATGCAAGCTACGCCTTTATACAAATCACCTTTTTTACCTGGATTATTATCAAAGAAACAGTCCGGTGAGATCAAATAATTCTCAAAGGTATCAAAGACTATTTTCCCATATGTTCCCATTCCGAAAATTCCTATTTTAAATTCGTTATTTCCAAAGCACGCTGCATATTCTTTTTTGGCAGTTCTCTTAAGTTTTTCTTTTAAGTATTCCATGGATTTGACCGCTTTCTTGTTTCCATAAAGCGTTTCAAAGTATTTAGCATAAAACTTATACTCACTTCCACATAAATCTACTCTTTCACTCGCGGATAATCTTTCACAAAAATCAACAACCATCTTGTTGAATTCTTCAGAATGCTCAGGCAGAGTAATCTGACCCATTTCATTGTGAATACGAACTGTCACCATCTGTTCTTTTACAAACGCATTTTTCCTGCCTCGCATCGCATTAAATAGCCAAACAGAATCCTGTGTTGTCTTTAGATTTTCATCCCACAATCCCACATCTTCTATTAAACTCTTTTCCACAAGGATAGTACTGCCATGAATAGCAAAAAAAATAGGGGCGTAGCAGCTATTTATAATTTGCTCTTCGGTATGATACTCTAACACGTCTTCACTAACTGTTCTGTTCTCGTTTACATACAATACATTTATATTAGAGAAACACAACCTACACTCCGGATGCCTGCCCAGTTCTTCTATCTGTTTTTCTATTTTCTCTGGATGAAAAGAATCATCATGCGACAACCATGAAAAATAGTCGCCTTGCATCATTCTGACACCACAATTAACCGCAGACGCAACACCACCATTACTCTTACGATGATACCTGATTCTCGATCCATAAGATAACGCTATTTCTTCAGTAGAATCAGTTGAACCATCGTCTACAACTATCACCTCTATATTCTTATATGTTTGAGATAATGCGCTATCTATTGCACACTTCAAATAATTCTCCCCATTATATACAGGAATAATTATTGACACTTTCGGATTTAACTCCATACAACCCATACCCCGTTTCAATATCTAAAAATAGATTTGGTTTTTTCCTTGTCGCATCGATTTATTCGATACTTTTTCCCTCTTTTCACTAATTCTTTTTCAAGACCAAGCAGGCACTTAACTCTTATGCAGAATGGAATCATGATGCTTGTGCCTCTTACCTGTCGCTTGTAATCTTTAATAGCTGTCTTAACCATTTCTTCATCAAGAATCTTTTTTATTTCACTTCGAAGTTCATTCTTCTCCCAAAACTCAGGAAAAGCAAATGCCCGAACCATCAGCACTATAATATCGTTTATATAATGCTGGTGGACATTCTTAATATCTACTGCTTCATTCTCGCAGATTTGTCCATATAATAGTTTTCTATGAGTAACAAAAAACTTGATTAAATCCGGGTAAAAATACGAAACGGCACTTTCTCTATCGCCTTTGTCATATCTAATCAATTGATATACAGGCAATTTCCCTACCGCAACTTCAACATTTCTGACATATTTGATATATTCTGCAAAAAAAAGTCCGTCCTCACCATTTTGATATTGCACGTCAAAACGTATACCATTATCTCGAATTATTGCAGCGGAAAACAATTTCCCCCAAACACCTGAAGCAAGCAATTCTGCCGGCGCCTCAGTCATTATTTCATATACAAGCTCTTCTTTAGTATATGATTCTTTTTTTGTATATAGGATTTGTCGTTTAGTACCATATATCCAAACCTCTCCCATATATAACTGCGCTTCTTTAACCGTCAATTCAAGCAACGTTTTTAACGCACCTTCAGGCACAACATCATCAGAATCAACAAAGAGGAAATAGTCTCCTTTAGCAGCCTCCATTCCGGCATTTCTTGCCGAAGATACTCCGCCGTTATCCTTATGAATCACACGTACTGTATCGGGATAATTCTGCTTCATCAAATTGCAAACTTCCAAAGAATTATCCTTAGAGCCATCATCAACCAGCACTATTTCGAGTGCATCGCAGTTCTGTTGCAAAATGCTGGTAACACATCTCTCTACATATTTTTCACAATTATACACAGGAATTATTACTGATATCATCTGTTTTTAGACTCCTAATACTGCTCAGCCACCGGTATGTGTTTTTGGTTTGTCATTTCATGACCTGCACAACGTTTGCAGAAATTCGTGTAACCTCTGGTTGTAAAGCCTTGTCTAAACTCTAACAACACTTTCTTATCTATATCATTCTCTTTCAAATCAAGATAATCCAAATCGCTGTCTGCCACTATTCCTGCTTCTTTAGCGTAATCATCATAGTTGCAACTATATAAACGTCCATTATGGACCGACGCAAAAGGATTATTGCATGTGTCGTACCAAATTCCTAAGTCTTGTTCACTAAGCGATGAATTGTTTTGATTTTCAGGGTCTAAGTTAATCCAATATCCTGCACCTCTATCGCTATGTCTGATTCCATGCCTGCACAACATATCCAACACGTCATCATTCTTCAAAACATCCGAAGATAGTGTTTGTCTGTAATCATCAACTTCAACAAATACGTCATATTTCTTAAGACTATTCACCAGCGACGCTCTCGGAATAACAGTACCATTTGTTGCCGTATAGAAGTCTTTAATCTGTTTACCGTACTTGCTACCTATGTATTCCAACAATTCTTCGTAGTGGGGGTAATGGAACGGTTCTCCACCCGACATATGGAATTTGCCAACATAATCAACATGCTTAAAAAATGCATCAGCGTTTTCTTTTAATTCGTCAAGTCCATAATGCCTTCTATTTTTATTCTGCTTTGTGAAGTTTAAACAGCCCTTACAATTCAAATTGCAAGTTGTTGTTAAAAGAAAAGAAATCGACGGAAAGTATGTTAAGCCGCATGCATACAAAGCGTATATTGACAGATAGTAATTTACGAACGTATCGTAATAAAAGCAGTTCTTTCCAAGTTCGAATCCCAAATGCATCAATTGGCTATGTACCATCATCCCGTTATAGCCCGGAACCGAAATAACTACTATTACGTCTTCCTTTTTCTTAGCTAATTCGCCAACCGAAATGACAGGAAGGCCTTTACATCCTGTTTCTTGTATACATTTATTTCTGTCAACAAATGCTTCCACTGTTCCCAGGAATTTTATATCCTCATACAATTCCTGACCTAAAGCTGCTGCCCCATAAATGACTATTTTCTTATTAGCAAAGTTGTTTCCCAGCTCATCGTACTGATGTCCTTTATTATTCCACTTCATTAAAATTCCTCCCAATTCGGTATACCGGTAGGCAAAACAGCCTCCGTTATTTTTTCTAATTCAATATATGAATTCACATTAGAGAATCCTCGCTTACGTAAATCATCGATAACTTCTTCCGGATTATTCTTTGCTACCACAAGGCAATCACCTTTATCGAGTTTATCGGGAGAAACTATTTCTACACCTGACAGTTGCTCTCCCCACTTCTCACTATTATTATCAGACAAGCAATCCACCGATATGTCTTTCGATTGCAAATCAAACAAAAGTTTCCTGCCATATTGTCCTGTGCAGAAAATAACAAGATGCTTTCCATTCTTCATAGCATCAATTCTTTCTCTCACCTTCTCCAGCATTTCTTCGTCCTTAGGCGTTTTTTCCGTTATAATGTACTTTTCCCTGGCATATTCAAAAGCAATTCTGTTATTGTCTTTTCTATAAAAAGAAGTCATCTGCCAATAATAGTTTCTCTTGCTCCCAAAAAGGGCAATCATCTCTGCCTCGCTTACTCTTTCCATAAACGAAATGTGTGCAGCGCTTTGCTCTTCATTATATTCTTTAATAGTGCGCTTCCCTTGTTCTTCGTGAAGCCTAACAAGCGTCAATGGTTCTTCTATGAAGATATTTTTCTTACTTCGTAATAATCTAAATAACCACTCTATATCTTGCGTAGTTCTTAATGATTCATCGCAAAGACCAACTTCATCAATTCTTTTCTTTGATACCAACACAGTGCAAAAATGAATAAGGCCGAACAAAATTGGATATAATCCCTCTTCGATTTTTGTTTCATCGCAATAATTCTTTATATCAAACAAGTTTCTTTCTTTCGATTCATCATTGAAGAACTCGAAGTTTGAAAAGCATACACAGTTCTTATCCTCGCTTTTCAAAACTGAATTCATCTGCTTCTCAATTTTATCTTCCTTAAATAAATCGTCGTGCGAAAGCCAAGCAAAATACTCGCCTTTCATCTGTCTTATGCCATAGTTAATTGCAGAAGCTACCCCTCCGTTTGCCTTTTCGAAATATTGAATTTTTGACAAATAGGGATTACAAGCTTCTGCAGTTTTCCCATCGTCTCTGCTTCCATCGTTAACTACAATTACTTCGATATCTTTATAAGTCTGGTTCAAAGCACTTTCTATCGCTTGCTTCACGTAATTCGAACCATTATATACAGGAATAATAATTGACACTAAAGGTTTCATTCCAAACAACTCCTACAGCGTTTTTAATAATGATAGTAGGCTACTATCTGCTACTTCATTCGAAGCAACAATCCTCTTTATGCTTTCATCAGGCTTTAGCTTTATTCTCTCATACGTATTAGAAAGAACATTGCTGACAATTAACTCGCCTGATCGTTTAGAGTAAAAGACTATTATATTCTCCCCAACACCGATAATAGCCGGTCCATTTCTTAGTTTGTCATCTTTACACTTAAAATCTTCGTCAGGAAGATTTAATCTGTCGCACACTGCCGTTTTTTCATCTATTCTAAGAATCATATTCGCATTATACGAATAGAAAAGAACTTTTCCTGCCACACATCTGCAACCGCTCATCGGCAAGATTTCTGAGGCTCTATAGCCGTTGGGCAGTTTCACTAGTTCCCCATCTTTAAAATTCTCTCCGAAAAATCGAATAATCGAATTGTCGGATTGCCCCACCCAATAGTATCCACCCGAATAGCACATTGACATCCAATTCTGTTTGTCCGGCCATAAGGTAAACTCCCTCGACTTGCAATTGAACTCAATCAACATATTGGGCGAAGAACACATAAGAAAAACCCTCTCCCCCACAGCATAACTACTTACGACGCTAAATTCAGTCTCGCTTTTCAGCCCCAGCTTTTCAACAGGTATCTTATGGTACTCAAAGTTTTCGGTTTCAATATCCAACTCTGCTATGTCATTTCGAAATATCGGCAAAAAGAAACATTTATTTCCATATGTGTGTAATCTGTTATAGTTGACTCTCTGTACGTTTTCTAATCCAATCTCTCTTTTTAATACCTGCTTCTCATCGAATATCTTCGCCTTTCGTCCGGTATGTGGAACAAGAATTAGCTCTCCCTTGATATCCTTTCCAACCACATAAAGCACATCTCCCTGTTCATCTTCGAACTCTTTTACAACAGTCATGCTACCTGATGAAGCAGAAATCTTGCACAAAACGTTGTAATACGCTAATAAAGCATAGATATTCCCATCTAATATTTCACCTATAAAAGGTGAAAAAATATCCTTATCGCCTTCGTATATCATCCTACATTTCCTGTTCTGCCGCTTTAACTTTATATGGATTTATGTCCATATATCCGGCACATTCTTTGCAAAATTCTACGTATCCTTTATTAGTAAATCCGAGTCTAAATTCGACTAATTCGTTGCGCTTATTGGGTTCGTACTCACACAATGAAAATGTCTCATTATCCATATCAGGTGCGTCTTTCCCTGCATTGTATGCAAACGAAGCATAATTGCAAGAATAGAGCATTCCGTTTTTATACTCTTGCCAAGGGCAATGGCACATATCGTAGCGTTTAATCAGCGCATCTTCATCCCAACATCCTACCGGATGCGGAAACAAGCTAATCCATTCGTCATACTTCCTTACAAGTAAATCATCGCCTTTTTCAAGGCTCTCATATGCCTCAATATTCTTTGAAATCATATCTTGCTTATCGGGTATCGAATCACGATAATCATCGACTGTTAGACGAATTGACGCTTTCTTCAACACATCCATCAAACGTTCTGAAGGCTTTACAGTTCCGTTGGTCACTACACCAAACTCATACATCTTTTCCCGATAGTTTTCATCAATATACTCAATTAATTCAGGAAGTTGTGCATACAAAAGTGGTTCCCCTCCTGAAATAAAGAAGAGTCCTGTGTAATCTACGCACTTAAAGTACAAATCAATTTCGTTCTTCAGTTTCTCCATTGGTTGATGAGTGAAATGCTTAATATATTTTGTAAAGTTTAAGCATGCCTTGCAATTCAGATTGCAGGCATCAGTCGGTAAAATGCATATTGAAGAAAAGAACACCTCATCAAAGGCATACGACGCATAGATAGAAAGAAACTGTTCAAAATGCCACGCATTTTCCCTCAAATGAAATCCCATTTTTTCAAGCTGATTGTCAATAGCATTTGTGAGTTCAGACACAAAGCTTACTACAATGCAAGTTCCTTCTTCAGGTTTAATCTCATTCGGAGAGTATACGTAAAGACCATTGACTGTTGTGTGCCACTTATCCTCACAATTATCAATGTATCCCGCTATATTTAGGCCTGTGTACCTCTCTTGCAAAAGTTTTAGTACCATTTTCCCGTCATGACCTGAGCCAAACAAGAAAAGTCTCTTTATTTTTTTTATTCTTTCAAAGTCGGCATCAAACTCACGCCCTTTATTATTCCACTTCATAGTTTGACTCCAAAGCTACTAGGTTAATTTACAATAAGTCATACACCGTGCCATCCAAAATCATTCTGTCGATCTGACTTTTCAGGTAGTACTCTTTAATCCCCATATCATTTAATTGTTTCACAATCGAACTATATATCCTATTCGTGACTACAAGCTTATCTTCTTTCTTGATATTGCTTAAATCAAGTTTTCTGCAAACAGTTCCGTCGATTATATTTCCGTCTTTTTGCGGATTATTATCCAAGAACATTTTAGGTTTTATACCGTTTGCTATGAGTTCATAGTTTAGTCTTCTTCCATAAACCCCCGCACCGACAAGAACAATATTGCTATCTTTAGTGGTCCTCTCTATAGGAAGTTTTTCAAGGGCAGGTCCCATACTAACTGATATGGCCTTAAGCTTATCCTCGGTATGCTTTACGCTTCCTGAAATTTCTTCCTTTTCCTTTTCAGAAAGTTCATCATTTATTCTCATAAAGAGTTTAGAATTCTCTCCGTCCACAACGTCTTTGTGCGTAGCTGTTCCCGATGCCTTATGAATTCTGACATAGCTTCCGACATCCTCAACAAAAGAGATTCTCTGCCCCTTTAATAATCTGAAAATAAAATCATTGTCCTGTGCTGTCAAAAGATTCTCATTAAAGAGACCGACTCGCTCAAAGTGTTTCCTGCTAAATAGCAAACTGCTAAAGTGTAGCTCTCCCCAAAAAAGCAAAAAAGCCGAAGCACTTAAACACTCCTTGGAATAGTATTTATGAAAATTGCTTTCCACTTCATCCTTACTTACATCATCAAAAAAGGTGTAATTCATGGCAGAAATAGTCATATCATTACCTGATTTGATAACTTCTTCGATTTGCCTTTTGACTTTGTTATTATCAAAAAGATCATCGTGTGATAACCAGGTAAAGAAATCGCCTGACATACGGCTTATGCCTTCGTTCAGCGCAGATGCTACTCCACCATTTTCTTTTTCAATATATACAATTCTGTCTAGGTATGGTTTCAAGCAATCACGCGTTCTCCCATCGTCATTCGAGCCATCATTTACCACGACAACCTCGACATCACTATATGTTTGATTAAGAGCGCTCTCCACTGCTTCACATACAAAATCAGAACCGTTATATACAGGGATTACTATTGAAACAACATAGTTTTTCAAATCATTCATCCTACTTCGTGACACAATGCTCTTTGTACCATTGCATGTATTCTTTCAGCCCGGTATTTAAATCAGTTTCCGTCTTAAATCCAAGTTGATTCAAAATCTTAGAAGCATCTGCTTTGCAATGCTTTACATCTCCGACTCTTTCGGGTTGATAATCTACTCCTACATTAATGCCTGATATTTCCTGCATCATCTGTGCTAATTCATTTATTGTGATTGTAGAACCACTACCAAGATTGAAAATGGAAGTTTCGTTACATTTTATAGAAGAAATGTAGTTTGCTCTAGCCACATCCGAAACATTTACAAAATCTCTGGTTTGTGAACCATCACCATATATAGTGAGTTTATTTCCGTCATATATACGCTTTGCAAAAATCGGGATAACATTTCCATAAGAATCATATCTTTGATTTTTGCCGTAAATATTGAAGTATCTAAGACATATTCCGACAATACCGTGTATGCCTGAATATGAAAGAATCATTTTTTCTGCCGCAAGTTTACTTACTCCATAAGGAGAATCCGCATTCTGAATATGATTTTCATCTATAGAAGGAGTCTTTAATTCTCCAAATATAGCAGCTGACGAAGAATATACAATCTTTCCTACATTCTTCTTTCGCATACCTTCCAACACATTAACAGTGCCAACCAAATTTAGTGTTGAATCGAGCGCGGGATTATCAATAGAGCGTTGTCTACCCACTGATGCTGCCATGTGGTATACAACATCAACGCCATCCATTGCTCGTTCAACTGCCAAGGCGTCTCTAATGTCCCCGCCCACAAATTCGATATCCTTTTTATCTATGAATGATGAAATATTCTCTATATGTCCCGAAGAAAGATTATCTAAAACCCTTACCTCATGACCTTCTTTCAACAATAAAGCAACCAGATTTGAGCCAATAAATCCGGAACCGCCTGTAACCAACGCTTTCATAGCGCAATCCTCCCTTTTACATTTCAACTTTAAATATGCAACACTTGGTATCAGCAACATAGTTACTGTACCAGATATTGTTGTTTTACATATTATATCATATTTTTAAATTTCTTATATCATCTATTGTTTCTTTATACCCTCTCTTTTGTCCAAACAAAAGTGTGGTACCAAGCACAAAACCTTTTACTCCCTTGGGAACAAACTCTTTAATCTTATCCGCACCGCAAGCTCCGTCCCAATAAACATCAAATCCGCATTCTTTCTGAAGTGGAAGAATCTTATCGTACTTCTTGCTAACATAAGGCAAATACATCTGGCCTGCGTTGCCGGGATTCACACTCATAACGAGCACTTTCTTTACAATCTGAAGCATTTCCATAACTGTTTCAACACTGGTGCCCGGATTAATTGCAATACCCGGAATCATTTTTGCATCTATAATTTTTTGAAGTGTAGTCGATGGATGATACTCAGCTTCGGGATGAATATAAACTGTATCCCCCGGGCGAAGTTTATTTAAAAACAACTCTATGTGTGTACTCGGGTGTTCAATCATCAAATGAACATCCAACGGCTTCTTTGTAATAGAAGCAATGTATGCCATATCATTTAGAGACATAGCAAAGTTAGGCACGTATCGACCATCCATTATATCAATATGGAAAGAATCAATTCCTGCCTTATCCAGCGCCTCAACTTCATCTTGCAAGTGTCCGAAATCAGCACACATCATTGACGCGTTAAGTTCAAAATATCTCATTAACTCAAACCTCCCAAGAAAACTGTTATCCCCTTAAACATTTACATTTTGAATCATAATCGGTTTGTTAATCTTCTCATACAAGACCACTAAGCTGCTCGGATCTCCATAGTAAGCATCGCTTATTACCAATGCTCTATCCATATCCGGTGATTCGTCATATATACCAAAGTCATCCGCCTTATACTTATTTACAATCTTCATATAGTCATCCAAAAGTTCGGGACGCATAGAAGAAATTGTAGAAATAAGCAAAGGATGGGGTCTCCACAAAAGAGTAATCTCATCTTTATTTTCTTTAAATATTTCAAGGGCTCTTTCTATCTTTTTAATCATAAGCTCACTGTTATCTAAAAACGCCCCAAGACTTGTATTATAAAGAACAATCTTCTTTCTTGTGCCGTCAGGCTTTATTATCTTCTTTTCCCAATCCTCAGGAATCTCATAATCAGTAATCTTTGCGTTTAGTATTTTTTCAATTTTGGGAGAGCCCGTTCCAAAGATTCTTTTTTCCCAGATTTCCCTGGATTTTTCACCGAATTTATCGACAAGAATCTTAATGTATGCTTCACGCATTTTCTCAGACTGCACTATTACTTTGTTTGAGTTGGTAACACCCGGAAGAAGGACAAAACCCTTTAAGTTTTCCATATAAGAAAGGTTGTTTAAGACAGGCTCATCAAGCACAAAGTAAGGCACATACACAAGGCAGTCCGTAAAGTTTTTAAGGTTTGTGGTATAAAAAAACGGATCCACCGTTGTCACAAATCCTCTATCGTCATAGGGATTGATTATATAGATTTCATCGGGGCGTCGTGCAGCAAAGTCATATTCCTTAAAAGAAACTACCGGCACATCCTTAGGGAAACTTGCCCCTTCGTAAACGCGCTTTGAAACCTGTCCTTCGGGATTTAACTCAAAATAAGGGATGGGAATTACATATGCATCCCATTCAGGGTCCGCATCATACTTTTTCCAAATTGATTCAAGAGAATCCCACATGGATGCCTTGTAAGGAAGAAAAACCGCTTCCTTCTTTACTTTAATATCATTTTCAAAGCCGGCTTTTATATCTTCGAAAGCATTTAAAAGTTTTTCCTTTATTTCGTCAGAATTCGGAGTTTTCCCATCGGACAAGGATACGTGAATGTTATAAAGAAGCTCACAATAACCCTCAAGCTTTTTTATACAGGGGCAGTCTTCACCTTCAAACTTTTCCACCACTTCTCCTAAAGCTATTGCTTTTTCCTGGCAGGATACAAGAGTTTTAAGCACATCATCAATATCACCGGAAATTAAAAAGTTACAGATGTCTTCATGATTAGCTTTCAAAATATTCAATTGTTCAAGTAAAAACTCTTTTTGTGGTTTCTGCATCTAAACCCCTATATTATTTCTTATCAAGATTATATGCTTTTGAAAGCGCATCCTGAGCCATTTGGCTGCATTTAGCCGCCTTATCATTTTCGCCAAGCTTCTCATAAAGAAGAGCCATGGCATTATACGGGAAGAAACTGTTTGTCCCCTGTGCATGCACTATTTTGCACTTTGTTGCAAGTTCAAATGTCTTTAAAGCTTCTTCAAGCCTTCCGTTTGCGTAGTAAGCCTGGCCTAAATAAAACATATAGTCTGCGACATTTTTCATATCTTCATAATAGTCAAGCACCGAAAGCGCATCCTCATACTTGCCCATATCAAGTGCACTTTTTGCATATCCCACCAAGAGCTGATCCATAAACTCAAAGGAATTTGAAGGTTTCAAAGAAAGAGCTTTCTTTCTGGCTTCATAAGCCTTTTCGTTTTCTTTTATCTCGGCATAAGATTGACCCAGTTGAAAGTACGAATAACAGTCATCGGGCTTTTCTTCGATCTGTTTTAAGAGAAGTTCTATGTTACGCTCATTCTTCTTTAATTTTTCTTCAGGAGTTAAATAATACCCCATGTGCAAAACGGACGTATTTATGACTCTGCGAAGTACTTTAGAATTTGAATCTTTAGAAGCCAGTTGCTCATGAATCCTGTTTACAAAATGCACGAATCTTCTGTCATATATTCTGTCAGCTTCAGAAAAAAACTTAGAGACTGAATTGCCTGACCCAACTACATTATTAATGCTGATAGCCAAGGTTGAGTTTGGCTCTTTCTTAAGTATCTTACAGATGTCTGAAATGCTGAATTTTTCTATAAATTCATCACAATCAAGGGCAAAAATGTAGTCATGCTTAGCCACTTTTGCCGCATAATTTCTTGCAGCCGAAAAATCCCCAATCCATTCAAAATCATAAAGGGAATCCGTATATTTTGCGGCAATTTCCTTTGTTCTGTCTGTAGAACCTGTATCAACCACCACAATTTCCACATCAAAGGGCTTTAAAGCCTGAAGGCAGGTCTCTATGTACTTTTCTTCGTTTTTAGCTATTATGCAAACAGAAATCTGCTGTGACATATTATCTTATCCTTTTTTATGTTTTAACGCTTCTTGCTCATACTGCTTACTTAGTTTCTCTTCTCCTATATTTCCATACACAACCGAAAGTGCATTTAGGGGATAGTAATTATTCATACCCTCCAAGTAAACTTTATCCGCTACTGTCGCTAGTTTAAATGCCATTAAAGCATCTTCGCCACGCTCGTTTATAAGATATGCTTTTCCGAGGGTGTACATATAGTCGCCTATATGATTCATTTCATCATAATATTCTTCAAGTCTCAGAGCTTCTTTAAACTTTTCTGCCGCAAGACTAGCATCACCAAAGCCCAGAATCAACGGCTCTACGTAAGGCGCATCGAGAGGAGGATTTTGATCCAAAGCTTTTGAATAAGCATTAAAAGCTTTCTCTGCCTCTCCTATTGATAGCAACGATTGTCCTAATTGAAACAAAAGATATGGATCATCGGGATTATCGGATAATTCTTTTTCCAATAATTTAATGTTTCTTTTATTCTTTAAAAGAAGCTCTTCTCCGGAAATTAAGTACCCTACATGGGTGGCCTCTATGTTTAAAAGAGCTACTTCAGATTTCTTTTTATCAAGACGTTTTAACTGTTCATGAATCCTGTCTTCAAAGTGAACATGGCGCCTATCATACACTCTTGTCACTTCGATAAAGTATTTTGATACGCCTTCATCCGTATTCATTAAGTTGGCAAGCTTTATATTTCCTGTTGCATTAGGATGATTAGTCAAAAACTCTGCGATTTGCTTTAAATCTATCTTTTCGATATATTCATCAGCATCGATTGAAACAATGTAATCACAAGATGCTTTATCTGCCGCAAAGTTTTTCGCCTTTGAGAAATCGTCGCACCACTCAAAAAAGAAAACTTTATCCGTATACTCTTTTGCAATTTCTACGGTTTTATCGGTTGACCCTGTATCAACCACTACAATTTCTTCGTAAGGCGCAACTTTCCTGATGGCTTTAAGACATTCCCCTATATGCTTTTCTTCGTTTTTTGTTATTATGCAAATCGAAACTGAAGGTTTATTCATTATTCAACCTTTCGATTATTAGACTCAAATAGGTCTCTATGTTGTTTAAAGAAAGAGCCGCTTCTTTCACTTTTAATGCGTATTCTTCTCTTTCTTTTTTATGCTCAAGATAATATTTTACCAGTCTTATAAGTTCAAATCTGTCGGCATAGGTTACAGGCTTTAAGTCACCTAAAACACTAAAATCAGTCGCTGAAGATACAATCAAAAACTTTCCTTCAAAAATCGCCTGCCAATCTTTAAAAGAAGCTCCGGTTCCGGCAGTTCTTTCCGGTATTGAAATCACTATTCCCTCTTTTTCAAGAGTTTCTAATTCTATGCCCTCATTAATAATTACGTTTTTCATTAATGAATAGGTACGGTCTGAAAGTATAGGCAGAAGAAAAGTGCTGTCCAAATAGTCTCCTTTGGTTTCAAGTGAAGTTTCTTCGCTAAAAGAAACCAAGCTTTCCAATTCTTTTCTTGCAAATACATTTAGATTATTAAATACGGAATTTACCTTTCCATCCTGCCTCATTACCGCCATAAATCCGTCTAAATATCCCTTGGTTTTCTGCGATAAATCGTTAAATATATTATACAACGCGTCGTTAGTATTTTCATCAGTCTTTGTGAATGCGCTTTTCTTTTCTTCGCCATAATCTGCGCAGGGAAATGGCAAGATAAATGAATTGGCTTGCCCAAGTTTTAAAAGTTTCGAAGCCTTTATTGAATCAGAAACAAAAATATAGTTCCATGCATTTAATACCGACTTATCAAAAAGCTTTTCATCATAATCTTCTGTAACTATACAGGCATATTTGACGCCTAAAGCCCCTGCTGCAAGAGAAATGTTTGGATAGAAATCAAAGGAAAGAAGCAAGTCAACTCCCGCTTCCTTTTTTATCATAAGTATCTCTTCAAGGTAGCGATTGTTGTTACCCTCCGGATGGTCTATCGCATAAACATTTGCTCCACCGTCCATTAAAGCATTTGCCACATATTCAAATAGTTTTATATCTTTATTTATCAAAACTATATTCATTCTTTTTCCCTATTTTAAAAGATATTCCAAATTTGCCATCCTAAGCATTTCTTTTAACTTATACTCATATGAGTATTTTTCTCGAACAATTCTCTTACCTGCTTCTGCAAGTTTTTCTCTCTCTGAATCGTGGTTTATGTAATACTCACATTTATCAAAAGCTTCTTCCATTGAGCTATACAATAGCACACTTCTTTTATCTTCAAAGTCAAGTTCAAAGTCTTTTTGCCGATTACTCAACAGTGTCCCACCGCACCCCATAATATCAAGGCATCTAAGAGGAATTCCCGAGCGAATGCTTAAGTAAGTGCTGTTTAAATTAATCTTTGAGCATTTAAAAACGAAAGGTGATTCGCCCTCATATTCAACCGTTCCGCACTCTTTTACGTTCTTTAGAAACTCACTTGAAGTATCTGAATAAAGCTTTACATCAAAATGGGGGCCAAGCATTGAAAGAAGCATTATTCTTTCTTTGTTGGTTGAATACTTACAAAGCTGAATTCCTAACCTATATGCAGTTCTGTCTACCTCTGAAGCAGCATCGTCAAAATCCGCATTTACTGCATCACAAAACGCCTTGTTGTCTATCCAATCAACAAAGCCTTGGTTGCATATGCTGTATACATGCTCCGCATCTCTTGTGCGAAGAGCCGCATCGGTTATTCCCAAAAGGAATTCTCTTCTGTAATCATCAAGAAGTGATAAGGCGTTTGAAAAAGTGCTGTCATAAAGCCTTCCCACAAAAGAAACATCTGCCTTATATTTGGGATCTGCTCCCCCGGATAAAACCTTGTCGAATCTATCTGCGTTAACCGCCAGCGGAAGATGGTATACGTTTTGGCATCCATAGTTTATCTTGTAGTATTCTGCTTCCTTACTGTCAAAAAAGAAAACATGATTTGTATCCATCGAAAGTTCTTCCTCATGATCCACTCTCATCGGAGAGTCGTAAGACCAAGAAAGATAGGGTACACCTACTTCGTTACAAGTTTTCGCAATCGGGTAAAAATAATTGGTTGAAAAAACAAAGACGTAGCCCCTGCCGATAATACCGGCACGAACCACGTCCAAATCTATTTCTTTTCTTATTTCTTTTGCAGAACCTAGGTAAATGGTATCACAGATAAATCCTAATTTCTTAAAGCCCTCAACTACATCGTCTTTTCCAATTGAGTCCCATTGAAATATAAGAATTTGTTTTTGTCCCATAAGTTCTCCAATCTGGATAATTGGATAGGCACATCCGCGCCGGATATTACGCCTACACCATATTTAGAAGCATAATCCATTCTTATCAGATTTCTCATATCACGGCCGGTAATGAAATAGTCGGCTTCACTAAATACCGCTTCTTCATCTGCCGTTTCTATACCGCACACATTTACAATTAATTCTTCCGGTACGGTTTCATTAAGAATGTCTATTAATTTTAAAGCTGCTTCACTTTGAATCTTATCATCGCTTGAATAAGCAACTATAAGCTCAGCTCCGCCATCCACAAACTTTTCCATAAAGCTTTCGATTGCGAAAGGAAACAGTGGGTATGTGGTGTCTGATTCTATAAATGTTAAGTATCTGGGAACGTTTTTTTCTGTAATATACGGAACAAATGCTCCGCTCTTTCTATCAAAGTACTTAACACTGTCTATATACTTATTTGCAAATTCCTTGGGATCTCCCTGTAAGTCTTCTTTTGCAAACATAAGATCATCTTCGCTAAAGTTCCACCACTGAATCTTATTAAGCTTATTGCAGGTATCTCTGTCAAATCTATAAGAAATAACCTGAGCCGGATTTCCCCCTACTATAGCAAAAGGAGGAACATCTTTTGTAACTACGGATCCTGCTGCTATTACTGCTCCGTTTCCGATTGTTACACCGCCTAAGATTGTGGCTCTGTCGCCAATCCACACATCGGAGCCTACAATTATCTGGCCTTTTCTATGAATTCGACTCATCATCTGTCCAAGACCTTGCTTTGAACGTTCTCCTGTTCCAAAAGGTCTTATAACTCCCTGATAAACCGACTTATAATCATGGTTTTGATCTATTATAAATTCCACCTCTGAACCGATGGATGTATAATTTCCGATTTGAAAGTTATAGCACTGATTTGCCCCCAGGATATTCAAGGCATTATTTACTTTTATATCACAAGCATATGTACCTTTACCAACACAGATTAAAGGGAAATCTTTTTCCTTTTCCGACAGGTCTGCGGTTATATATCTTGTTTCTAAATAATCTGCTATTTTAATTCCCATAATTATCACCTTTACATTTAATAACGGGGAGGGATTAACTTCCCTCCCCGTTAGGTTGTGTTATGGCTGTTAGTTTACTGCTTTATTACTGAAGTAATGAGAGAACACCCTGGTTAGACTGATTAGCCTGAGCAAGCATTGCCTGACCTGCCTGAGCAAGGATGTTGTTGTTAGAGTACTGAACCATCTGAGTAGCCATATCTGTATCACGGATAGAGCTTTCAGCTGATGTTGTATTTTCAACAACGTTGTCTAAGTTAGCGATGGTGTGCTCTAATCTATTCTGAATAGCACCGAGTGCGGATCTCTGTTCTGATACCTTCTGAATAGCCTGCTTAATGGTTTCGATTGCTGATAATGCATTTGAATCATCATCGCCGTCTACCTTAATGAAGTTAACTCCAAGGCCCTTAGCTGACATTGCTTCGATTGAAAGAGTAATCTGGTTGTTTGATGTAGCATCTGCACCTACGTGGAGGCTAAACTGTAATGCTGCAACCTTATCTTTATTTGTAGCAATATTAGAAGCATCAAGCTTGTCAAGGTTACCTACTGCATCGTATGCCTGAGGAGCATCGCCCTTTACAGAGATTGTTCCTGTTGAGTCTACGTTAAAGTAGTTGTTAAGAGAGTTAGCTGATACCTTGTTGCCGGCCTTATCATAGTATGCTGCAACTGCTCCTGATGATTCATGAGCTGTAACTGCTGTAGCCGATAACTTAGCTGCCTTAACAATTGAAGATTCGGTAGCTGTAGCGGACTTACCACCACCGATTGTAAGGTTCTGGATGATGATATTTCCTGAAGTATCCTTAATATTGATAGTAGCTGTACAATCATCGTTTGTTGCTGTTGTTGTAGGCTGAGTAACTTCTACTACAAAGTTATCTGCTACTGAACCTGCAAGTTCTACGTTGTAGCTATTATATGTTTCTTTTGTATTTTCATCATATAAAGATGTAAATGTAATGTTGATGCCCTGATCTCTGAAGGATCTAATCAATTCGTTCGTTTCATTCTGAATCATGTCAGAACAGGTTACAGCGGCATCAACTGTTATCTTAGCGCCTGTTGCTGCATCTCCACCAACATAAAGGCTTGTAGCTGAATCTTTTACGAAAGTAGCTGTTGCGGGAGCTGTCGCGGAAGCTAACTTATTGTATGACATGCTGTATCCGCGAGCTTTGTTCTTATCACCTTTAAGTAAGTATGATTCATTGAACTTTGTTGTTTCTGCTACACGGTCGATTTCTGTTGATAACTGATCAATTTCGTTCTGGATGTATGAACGGTCGTCTGTAGAGTTTGTTCCGTTTGCTGCTTTAACTGCAAGTTCGTTCATTCTCTGAAGCATATCCTGAACTTCATTTAATGCACCTTCAGCTGTCTGTACTGCTGAGATACCGTCCTGCGCATTTAAGGAAGCCTGTGATAAACCTCTGATCTGCTTACGCATTTTTTCACTGATTGATAATCCTGCTGCATCATCTGCTGCACGGTTGATTTTATAACCTGATGAAAGTTTTTCTGTGCTCTTAGCCTGGGTCTTTGTGGTGATACCAAGCATACGATTTGAATTCATTGCTGTAAGGTTGTGCTGAACTACCATAATAAGTATCCTCCTTGAAAAAGTTGCAATTTATTATTCCGTTAAAGTTTTTACATGATCATTTTTAACTTTCATAAATAATATCGGTTGTATTTTAAATAACTTAACCCCTTTTTCAAAAAAATATTAAATTTATTTACAATTCGTACAAATCGCGCAAAAACGCCATGTTTGAGCATGTCAAACATGGCGTTTTTTTAACTAAACTATTAAATTTCCAAATTTATCATACCAATGTACTCCGTCTGTGAGCACTCGGTCTTCATCATTTTTAATTCTTTGAATGTAATCTTTTTCATCTTTAAGAGGAGTCTTAAATGCTATGCCTCCTCCAAAAAGATCGGTGGTATGTTGGTCCGAACCTGCGGTTCCGGGAAGGTTATTATCTCTCGCAAGCTTTATAGCCTTCACATTCCATTCTTCTTCACTGCTTCCATCTTCATATGTTCCTCTGTGAGAAGCATTAAACATTTCTATTCCGTCAACATATTTTTCAAATGTAAGCACTTCATCTATATAACTTGCTTTTCTATAAGGATGTGCTTGAATCACCAGGCCCCCTACGGAATGAATTAATTCAAGTTGTTCAGGAATCGTGGCATTCTTTAATTCAGGGTGCTTTTTCATCCATTCAATGGTAAATCCTGTAATCAAAAAATCATGGCCTTTACCGTGAGTTGCTTCATAGCCTAAGAAAACAGGAAAATTAAGCTTATCTCCTTCAGCCTTGGCATTAAAGTATCCTGTAAAGAATCTGTCTATCCATTCTTCCCAGGGAAGACTTTTATCCGCAGCTGTGTTTCCTCCCCAGTTATGGTCTGTCACAAATACTCCTGCATAGCCTGCCTCTTTATAGGCTCTTACCATATCTTTAGCTTCTCTTTGCCCGCATTTACTGCCTTCCGATGTGTGCATGTGAGTCTCATATAAATATGGATATTGTTTTTTTATTTCTTCTATTGTCATTGCTTCCTCCGTAAAAAAGCGCTTTTCTTCCAGAAGGTAAGTCTAGCACATCCTTTTCACAATGTCCAATAGACAGTAAAAGCCCCGGTTCTTTCGAACCGGGGCTAAACCTATTATGGTTATTAATTACTAACTGAGTATCCCAGCAATTAACCTAAGAGTGAGAGAACACCCTGATTGGTCTGATTTGCCTGAGCAAGCATTGCCTGACCAGCCTGAGCAAGGATATTGTTGTTAGAGTAGCTAACCATCTGAGTAGCCATATCTGTATCACGGATAGAGCTTTCAGCTGATGTAGTATTTTCAACAACGTTATCGAGGTTGTTAATGGTGTGATCAAGTCTGTTCTGAATAGCACCAAGTGCAGATCTCTGCTCTGATACCTTCTGAATAGCCTGCTTAATTGTTTCGATTGCTGATAATGCGTTAGCATCTGTATCTCCGTCAACCTTAAGGAAGTTAACTCCTAAGGACTTAGAAGACATAGCGCTTAAGCTTACAGAAATCTGGTTGTTTGATGTAGCATCAGCACCAACGTGAAGGTTGAACTGAAGGTTTGCAACCTTATCTTTGCTCTTTGCAATAGAATTGGTTACTAACTTATCAAGGTTACCTACTGCATCGTATGTCTGAGGAGCGTCACCCTTTACAGAGATAGCGCCTGTTGAGTCAACGTTGAAGTAGTTGTTAAGAGAGTTAGCAGATACCTTGTTGCCATCCTTATCATAGTATGCTGCAACAGCACCTGATGACTTGTGAGCGGTAACAGAAGTAGCTGAAATCTTAGCTGACTTGATGATAGAAGCTTCTGTAGCTGTAGCTGATGTACCACCACCAATTGTAAGACCGGTAATAATAGAGTTACCTGATGTATCCTTAATGTTGATGGTTGCTGTACAAGCTGTACCTGTCTGAGTTACTGTAGGCTGAGTAACTTCTACTACGAAGTTATCTGCTACTGAACCTGCAAGTTCTACGTTAAAGCTGTTGTAAGTCTGCTTTGTGTTTTCATCGTATAAAGATGTAAATGTAACGTTAACACCCTGATCTCTGAAAGACTTAATCAAAGCATTTGTTTCATCCTGGATCATATCAGAACATGAGTTAGCTGCAGAAACTGTGAGCTTGTAGTCACCTGTTGTTCCAAGATAAAGACTTGTAGCTGAATCAGCTGAGAATGTAGCTGTAGCCTGAGCTGCACCTGTAGCTAACTTAGCATAAGACATGCTGTAACCTGCTGCTTTGTTCTTATCGCCCTTAAGTAAGTATGTTTCGTTGAACTTTGTTGTTTCAGCAACACGGTCGATTTCTGTTGATAACTGATCAATTTCGTTCTGGATGTATGAACGGTCATCAATAGAGTTTGTTCCGTTAGCTGCCTTAACTGCTAATTCGTTCATTCTCTGAAGCATATCCTGAACTTCGTTCAAAGCACCTTCAGCTGTCTGTACTGCAGAAATACCATCCTGTGCGTTAGAAGAAGCCTGTGTTAAACCACGGATCTGCTTACGCATCTTTTCACTGATTGATAATCCAGCTGCATCATCTGCTGCACGGTTAATCTTGTAACCTGATGAAAGTTTCTCTGTGCTCTTAGCCTGTGTCTTAGTTGTTAAACCAAGCATACGGTTAGAGTTCATTGCTGTAATGTTGTGTTGTACTACCATAATATAAACCTCCTTGTTTTTGACGTGCACATCCTTGTGCATCGTGTGTTAAATAGTAGTTGCTTTATAGTTAATGACCTTCAGCCCTCCGGGCCCTGGATGGCGTCCGGTCATAAGCTATACATAGGTATTTAGATAATACATTTTGAAAATTAATGAATTATTACACGATATTAAATTTTCAAAGTAGGTTTGTTTTCGGGGATGATATCCCCTTTGCATATATATCGGACAAAATCGGTGGTACTTTAGTCCCATCAGAAAAAATTTTTTAAATTTTTTCCGATTGTCATTGAATCTGAGTAAGATTTAAGCGCTTTTGCGCCTGAACGAGTGGCTTTTATGCGGTCTCTCTCGCTTTTAAACACGCTCTCAACGGCCGTTTTGTTTCTAAGCTCCTGGGCCTGGATGCATGTTGAAAGCTCAGTAATTTTAGTAATGAGATCCTGCATTCTCTTGATTTCGTCTTTATAGGCATCTTTATTAAGGTTTAATTCTTCTCTCACCTTTTCATATACCATTTCAAAGCCGTCGTCAAGTTTTTCAAGCTTATATATAAGAACACCTTTTTCTTCTGTATTAATGTCAAACTTTTCAAAAGAAAAATTAGGCTCTTCTATAATCTTACTTTGCTCTTCGTTCTTTCTTTTAATCTGCGTAAGTACCTCAACCTTCTTTTCAAGGCTTTCGGTAAGCGCCGTTATATATGTATTGGACATTTATACTCCTTTAAGAAGCCTTGGCCGACTTGATAACTTCTTTCCAGTTATCTCTTATGGAGCGAAGATGCATAACGATCTCTTCCATAATTTCTTTATCTTTCTTGGTGTTAGCCATGAGTAAGCGCTGAGAAAGATATACATACATTCTTTCAAAATCTTCGGCAACCGGATACTTCATATCGAGAGTCTCTCTTAAGTAATCAATTATTCTTTCAACTCTCATAATATTTTCATGGGCACCGGGTACGTCCTTTTGCTCAATCTTCATGATGGCGATGTTTGAAAACTTAATCGCGCCTTCATAAAGAAGAAGTGTAAGCTCGGCGGGTGATGCCGTAAGAATTTTACTTGTATTGTACTGTGAGTAGCTGCTTGGAAGTGCCATAGTTTTAATCTCCTTATTATTCTAGCCTATAGTTATTGTCCCAACATACTCGTTAATGAACTGGTTGAAGATTCGAGTTTGGAAAGTGCCACTTCCATCTTCGAAAACTTATCATAGTACTTGTCTTCGTAAGCTGCAAGCTTCTTTTCCGCTTCCTTAATCTTTTCTTCAAGACTTGTCATATCGCTCTTAGCCTTTTTATCTTCCCAAAATACCCCGGCGCTTGAATAATCAGTCGCCTTGGAAAGATCACCTAACTTAGTGTAGAGCGAACGTGATAACTGTGAGAAGAAACTTGTTACCGCATCAGGGTCTGCTGCGATCATAGCCTTTAACTTATCATCCTTTGTTGCGGTGTTGTCATCTTTATCATCACCGTCGATGTGATAAGCATGCTTCTCGTTATCAGGTGCTGTAAAGTAGCTTAATGTTTCAATACCAAAGTTTGTAAGGTACATTTTCTTTCCGCTTACTTCAAAGCCCTGAAGGAAAATGTTCTGGATATTGGTTCTTAAGTTACCTAATGTATCGTCTTTTCTTAAAAGAGCGTCTTTAATCTTCTTTTCCCACTTCTCGATTTCAGTATCAGTCATCTTCTCTTTTTCTTCATCGGTAAGTGGTTCGTAATCTTTAGCTGCTTCAGCATTATAAAGCTTGTCCATCTCGTTCATGATTTCGTTGTATTCTTTAAAGAAATCACGGATCATGTCATAGATACCGCTTGTATCCTGCTGTGTGGTAACGGTAACATCTGTAGCTTCGGAAAGACATGTAAATGTAAGTCCGTTAACCTGAATTGTATTAGAGTTTGATGTAAAGGAAGCTCCGTTAAGAGTAATCTTACAATCCTGTCCGTTAATCTTAACTGCTTCTTTTGAAAATTCGTTTTCTCCTGCTGCAAGTGCCTTTTCAGATACTAAGATCTTATCTTTCAAAGCATCAAGCGCATCGTTAAAGTCGTTTGCATCGCCTTTAAGTTCTTTAAGGTATTTGTAAACATCAGAAGTAACATCTCTTGAAACAGCTGTAAGAGTGGCTTCTTTATCCAAAACCTGCTCTCCTGTTTCTTCATCCGTTTTATACACTAATTTGTCTTTCCAGCTTGCAAATGTGGTGTACTCTTTAAATAAAGGATCAGTGCTACCTTCAGCGCGAGAAAAGTTTGCATTAAGGCCAAGTCTTGAAAGAGCTGAAAATCCGGCTTCATTGTCTGCTGTAATAATAAAGTCTTCCTTTTCGCCACTTTCTTTGGCACCAACAAATATACGCTGGTTCTTTTCATCAAAGTTAGCCATTACGCCGGCTTCCTTTAATTTAGAAACAACTTCTTCAACGGTATTGGTGGCTTCAAGTTCGATTTTTGTGGTCTTGTCGCCTGTCTTAACGGTAAAAGATGCTTTTCCCGTAATATCGGAAAGGCTTGTCGAATCCTTAGGCTTTGCCAAGTTTGATAAGACGGTAGTCTTCTTTACCTCGTTACCTGTTATGGCTGCCATTTTGCCGCCTGTTAAGTATCCTGATTTAGCAAGGGAAGTAATTGATAGAGTCTGCACTCCGTCCATAGCTTCCGCACCTGTGATTACTGATACTGCAGATGAGTTGCTTACAGACGTAGTCTTTTTAGAGTATGAAGAATTAAAGCGCATCTCGGATACAGTTTTTGAATAGAAAGACTTAATCTTTTTGTTTAAGTCGGTCCATGCTTCTGTTTTCCATTCGCTTTTTGTTTTGTCTTTATTTAACTTATCAACCTTAACAGATTTAGCTTTCACTAATTCTGAAATAATGGTTTCTGTATCAAGTCCGGAGTACATTCCGGTCATACGCATAGGCATAACAAATCCTCCATATGTTCCCGAAAAAAGAAATTATCTTCTTTCGTCTACCATGATGCCTGCAAGCTCCCAAGCTTTGGCAATAAGATCGAGTGTCTTTTCAGGGGGAAGCTCTTTAATAATTTCCTTAGTTTCCTTGTCCACGATCCTGATCATTACACGGTTGGTACCTTCATGAAAACCAAATGCCACTTCGGAATTGGACATCTTCTTGTTTAAGTCCTCAACCGCCTTACGCAACTGGTCCTGAGAAGGTTCTCTGTCATATGACTCAGATTTGTTCTCAGCTTTTTCTACCACTCTTGTGGTATCGTCGATTTTCGCTGTATCTGCTGTCAGGGTTACATCCGTGTATTCTGCCGCAGTCTTTGGTGCAGGTTTTGAAACCTGCTGTGCCTGTGAAGTCATCACACTGTTAATAGGTTCAAGTGACATATTCATTCTCCTTTCACGGCATCCATGCCGTTTATAAAGGTTCCAGGTATTTTATATATCGGAACGGTTGACAAAAACTTTATAGTTAGTTCAAAAAAATTTTAGCCAAAAAGATTTTTAAGGTTATCCATAACGTCTTCTGCGTTCATGGCTTCCTTATTTGATTCCTGAATCTGTAAGTAAACTTCTTTTCTGTAAATCGGCACTTCCTTTGGAGCTGAGATACCGATCTTTACCTGTTCGCCCTTAATCTCCAATATTGTAATCTCAATGTTATTGTTGATTACGAGGGCTTCATTCTTTTTACGTGATAATGCTAACATGTGCCCTCCTTCTTTCCCTCTTTCAAGATTTCATAGATAGGGAACTTAATCATGTACTCTTCAGAATCAAGGATGATCTGAACAGCTTTTCTTTCAGTAACGTTAATAACCATGGGAGCTCTTAAGTTTACGCTCATCTTGGTTAAGTCCTTAGGAACGGTGACTGTAACAAGTACTAATGTTTCTTCGGGGTCAAGATTGCCCACGGGTTTAAGAATTTCTTCGTCAACTTCCGGATTGTAAGTGGGGCTTACAATAAGGGGGTCCATAACAGGCATTGCAAATGCGGGCTCCTGTAATGACTGCATCCAGCGTATTCCTGCGTTATCGCCCTTTTCGATATCGTATATCAGGGCAAAATCCTGTAAATCCGGAAATCCGATGATCCCATTTTCAAAATGGATTATTTTGGTAGGATCAATGGAAACCTCGCCAAAAACTCGTGTCTCAATAGTCATATTGTTCCTCCTATACGTAATTAAGTAAGTTTTCCTTAATTATCTTGGCTGTAGACATAAGCGCTGCATCATATGCATATTCCGCGCTCTTTAAACGGATTGCTGTTTCTGCAATGTCCGCATCTTCGTTTTCGCTCTTAAGTTCTTTTAAGGTCGAAAGCTGTGTATCAAGTCTGTTTTCAACAAGATCCAATCTCTTAGATCTTGTACCGCAGTTTGTAAGAGCTACGTTATTGTCTTCAAGATACTTATCCGCGTTTGTGATGCATCCGGAGAACAAAGAATGAAGCTTTTCATCGATAAATGTCTTTGACTTCTTTGAGGAATCAAGACGTGCCTGCGCATCCTTAATCAAAGTTTCCTGCGTCTCATCATAACTCTTTATTTCTTTTTCGATGTCAGAAATCTTTGCTTCGATTGCTTCCACTTCTCCGAGAGCATACATAACGTCTTCTAAGTCTCTTACAATGTTATGTGAAAAGCACTCTTCTGCGTTTGTATTTATTCTTAACGACTGGTTTACACCTACATTATACTCTATCTCTCCGTTATGAGAGGTATAATCGATTGAATTTGTTATGTCTTTACAGTTAAAGTAGTGTTCGGGGCGAAGGTCGCCTTTGCTCCACTCTTCTTTCTTATAAGTAACCTTAACATCTTCTATGTTATCTTTTGTGACAGGAACCATATTTCCTGTTCCGTCATCAACCTTCACATTTTCCCCCATAAGGATTTCGCCTGTTTGGGGTACGTATGCAATCTCACCGGGATTTTCTGCGATATACTTATAAGGTTCGTCGCTTACCTGTTTTTTTATAACCTGTCCTGTTAAGTCTACCTCCCGTCCGCCTACCGTAATCTTAAATTCGGAAGGTGCGGTTTTCTGTGACAAGTCATTGTAAGAAAGCCTTACTCTTGTAATATTCTTTGTATATACGTTTAATTCGCTGTCATCTAAGTTGATGTAGGTTGTTTCATCAACCTTTACGGATTTGAAAGTCTCTTCAATTTCATATTCCACATTTTCATCTTTTTGGAACACTAAAGGTGAGTCGGTTCTGAATCCTGTAAATACGCTTCTTCCCGCAAAGTCTACATTACCTGTGTTGTAGATTTCTGCTGCGAAGGATTTAAGGTTGTCTGTAATAACCTTTCTGTCGGATGCTGTTAATGTATCCTGTGTACCCTTTACATAGAGCTTTCTGATATCAACGATAACATCCGAAAGCTGTGTGATGGCGTCTTCCGTTACCTTAAGCCAGCTCTTTGCATCCTGTACGTTCTTTTCAACGTACTGTGTTGTCTGGTTGACGCTGGTTCTGAGCCTCAAAGATCTTAAAGCTATAATGGGGTCTTCGGAAGGTCTTGATATTTTCTTTCTGCTTGCAATCATTGTTGATAATTGATCCTGCAGATTTTTGTTTACGTTAATGTTTGAAATTGAATTGTTCTGGATGATCTTGTTGGTTATTCTCATGATTAGTCTCCGTAGGGTGTTTACCGATATACGCTCTAAAGTATATATCGGCAAAAATCACGATTTTATACACCCGTTTGTAAAATTAATCTGTCGTAAATTTCAGTAAATGTCTGGATCATCCTTGAAGCCAGATCGTAGGCGTTTTGGAATTTAACAAGGCTTATGGCCTCTTCATCGGAGTCAACGCCGGATATGGAAATTCTTTGATTGTTAACGGTCTTTGTCATTGTGGTGTAATAGGCCTCCGACCTATTCGCTCTTGATGCATTTAAGGCTACATCCGAAAGAACTGACTGTAAAAATTCACTTGCAGAGCCGCCTCTGAAAGAAAACATTGTCTTATCGGTCTTTAATGCAATAAGCTGATCCACAACGTCTGCCTTTGATTCGCCGTCGGACGCGCCTGTTCTTGTGGCGAGTCGGTTTGCATCCTGTGCGATGTATTCGCTTACTTCAAAGTTTGCAGCTGTAAGTCTGTAGTAGCTGTCATCAGAATTTGAAATTGTTACGATATTTCCTGTGCTGTTTGCATAGTAGTCGTTGAATGAAAGCTGTCCGCCAAGCACGTTATCCGCAAAGAAAAGTCTTGTGGCGGGATTTTTGTAACCGTCAACTGCATTATCCTGTGTGAGGATATCGTTAAAGGTTCTTGAGTAAAGTCTTACAAATTCATTGAGCTGTTCCTGATAGTAAGGAATTCCCTGAAAATCTATGCTCTTTCCCACGTTTGCTTCCAGATCAAGTCTGGATGTTGAAAGAATGCATTCATCATAATTTGGATCTATATTGAATGTATAAAAGCATTCGCCTGTATTTTTATTGTACTCATATATCCAGTCGGTGTAGTGATAGGTTTCTGAACCTAAAGAAATCTTTCCGCCGCCTGTTGCCAAAGTACATTTATCAAGATCCTTTAAATAATCATCGGTAACCTGAATTCTTACGGTGTTATTGTTGGTATCAACGCCCTTAACAATGCCCCTAAAGTTTTCTGTATTGTTACCGTCACGCATTTCGATAAGTCCCTGAAGCTTTCCGCCTATCAAAGTGCTGTAAATATTAAATGTATTTCCGTCAGTCCAGCTAAGATCGTAAAGACCTTTTGTGTCTGACTGATTCATGGTCTCGTTGTTTTCTCTTGCGTTACATTCGATTTCTCTAAACTCGTTTGTATCCACCAAAAGCTGATTGCCGGCGATTGTAACCACAAATCTGTTGGCGCCTGTATCATAGTTGTTTGCTTCGTCTCTTATGGGAGTTTCTGTCACTTCGCAAGAAACATACTCTGAAAGCTTATCTAAAAGAAGGGTTCTTTTATCTCTTAATTCGTTGGCCTTTGCTCCCGTAAGCTCGATAACGTTAATCTGCTTATTAAGTGTAGCAATCTGAGATGCAATTGAATTGATTTCAGATACTGTGTCTTTAATTTCTGTATTAACGTCTTTTTGAAGCTCTGATAACTGATTTGAGATCGAGTTAAAGTAGTCGCAAAGAGACTGAGCATACATTACAAACTGAGCCTTTGTTGCTTTATCTCCTGCATTCTTCTGCACTTCTTCAAGTGCGTTGTACATAAGGTTAAAAGAAGAGTTAAAGCCGTTTATTGTGTCTGTTTCCTGAAAATAGTTTTCAACAGACTTCATATAATAAGCTTTGGCGGATATTCTTCCAAGCTTCTGGTTTGAATCACGGTATTTATCGTCATAGAAGTCATCGTGTATTCTCTCGATAGCGATTGTATCTACACCGGAGCCTGCACAGCCGTAAGTGGTAAACACTCTTAATGCCGCGCTTGCTTCCTGAATAGCTTCCTGGCGTGAATATCCTTCTGTTTCAACATTTGAGATATTGTTGGCCGTCGTATTGAGCGCTGCGTTTGCCGCAAGCAAGCCTGTATAGGAAATGTTTAATCCAAAAAATTGTGAAGGCACTTATGACTCCTTTCTATCTGGTTCCAAGCTGATTGATGATGTGTTCAAGCATTTCATCGATTACATTTATATATCGGCTTGAAGCGTTGAATGCATTTTGAAACTTTACCATGTTTGTGAGTTCTTCGTCGGAAGAAACCCCGATTACCTGCTCACGCTTGTGATCAAGGCTTGCAACTGTTTTATCCTGGTTTTCCGAAATGTTTTTATAAACCGCACCTGAGTTTGCAACCTGTGATACAAGGTTTGTGTAGTAGGTATTTAAGGAACATCTTGTGGCTACGTTGGGGTTAAGCCTGTAGATATCTGCATCAAAAGCATCTACCAAAGCTTTTGCCGTTTCATAGTCAACGGTTCCGTCTTCTTTTCTAAACTTCATCTTTCCGGCTTCTCTTATAAGATCCGGATTGATAATTAAATTAGGTATTGAATAAAGAGTATCTGTAAGATAGTCATCATCCAAGACTTCTTCATTGTATACCCAGTCCGTATAGTCGCCGGCTGTTCCTTCTTTTCTAAAGCCGTCTGACTGAGCCTTCATAAATATCTGTAAGGGTGAGCCGTCATCGGCTGCCATGTATGTTCCTTTTGAAGCTTCCCAAGCCTTATACAAAACATCGTTAACTGCTATTGCTACGTTATGTATAAGCTGATCGAACTCTGCCTGAACATTCATGCAAACCGACTGAGCAATTGTCTTGTTGTAATACTCAACATCTTCTTCGTATTTCTTTAAGTCCTTTGCGTACTGTTCAACTTCTGCTATATATAAAGGATCTGATGTGTTTCCGTTATACTTTGAAGAATCGGGGACAACAGGTTTTACGGGAATATCCGTAAAGTTAGCAACTTTATCTCCTCTTACATATAACATCGAGCGAAGCTCTCCGATATCTGTATTTCTGTCAGAAGAAATAAGTTGGGTTGTTTTAAACACCATTGCACCGGAAATATCGATTTGGTCCATACCATTTTCATCTACGTAAGGCTTTGCGTTTAATTTCCAGTAAGGAGTGTAAAATCCTGTTCTTGCATCGGTGTAAAGTTCTATATCGTATACAGTGTCGCCTGCCACAAAATCCTGGCCTTCTATCTGTACTGTAACGGCACTGTAAATATTTTCTGAATAAGATACGCGACAAAGACCCGAAAGCTCATCGAGGTATTTGTTTCTTGTATCGCGCATATCGTTTGCACGTTCAATCCCACCAACCTCAATTTTTCGAATCTCATCATTTAACTTTAATATGTTGTGGCCAAGCTCGTTGATTCTCTCAACCTTTTCCTTAATCTTAACGTTTAACTCAATCTGGTAATCTTGAAGTCCCTGATAAACCTGAGTTGCGTTTGTTAAGAAAGATGAGCAGTTCTGAATTAACATTCTCTGAACCGCTGTATCGTCGGGAGTCTTCGATAACTCTTCGATTGTGGACCACATATTGGTCATTGCCTGGTGAAAACTTGCATCATCGTTTAATTCATCAAGCAAGTCTTCAACTTCATTCATTGCATCGTAAGCCGTAGCATAAAAAGCAGCCCTACCGTTTTCTTTACGGTAAGACAAATCGAGAAAATAATCTCTCACCTGGCGAACTTTATCATATGAAACACCAAGTCCTACCTGCTGTGAAGCCACAGATACAGATCCTTGCTTAATCGTGTTGTACACACGGTTACCAAGGTATACCTGCTGGCGCACGTAGCCCTGCGTGTCCATATTTGACAGGTTATGCGCAGTCGTGTTGAGAGCATTCTGTCCCGTTTGCAATCCTGAAGTTCCTACATAAATAGCTCCCATTAACGGCATGTTACGATCTCCTTAGTATATACAACCCGGTCCATAATAATAAGAACCGGGTGCTCATCACTGTTTAGCATCGAAAGTGCCGGACATTGTGCCAAGGGAGCTTCCTGTGTTGTAAGCGCCCTTATTGTAATTGGCGGTTTCCGGTGCCTTTCTCATGGCTTGAATCATATTCATGTCAAAATTCACCATATCGATTGCGCTTTTTAAAAGCTCTGCATTCTGCTCGTTTATGAATTTCATTTCATAAAGAGTGGTATGGAGTTTGTCATGAATCAACGATAGTTTCTTTTGTTCTTTTGGTTTCTTTTGAAGTAAATCCACCAAAACATCAAGCTTCAGTTCCGCAACATCCGTGTTTAGGATCTTAGCAATCTCCTGCATCGTCTCGGTGCGCTCATTTTCAAGCGCCGTGATTTTTGTGACAATCAGCTGCTCCTTATCCGTAATCACAGCCAAGGCATTCAAATCACCCTTAACGATGACATCGGTCTTGCCCTTAGAGAGGTCAAGTAGCTTTTCGTATTCATCATTTTCCTTGTTAAGTACATCAACAAGTGTGTCAATAAGACTAGCCACTTAAGCCTCCCTAGCGCATTTCCTCGTACTTTTGTAAGAATTTGTCAGCAAAACTTTCTGAACTCACATCATAGGTACCGTTCTTAACAGCCTGTCTCAAAGGTTCGCAGACGTCGAGACGGATGTCGCTTGCGCCCTTTACAGCTGCGCTAGCTACCTGAATATCGAGTCCTCTTGAAGAGATGTGGACCTGGTCCGTCTGTCCCTTCTTTGCTACATTTTGTTCCTTCTGTACCTTAGAGGAATTATAGAGTTGCTGAACTTGTGTATAGGCTTCTATACGCATATGTTCCCTCCTTCGCGTTTACACGCTTTTTCTAATTCTCTACTAACTTTATCGGCACTTTATTTTATATCTTTAGAGTTAAAAAGAAAAAAACACCGATTTTTTTCGATGTTTTTCTTTGAGTCGTATTTTTTTGATAGTAGTTCTCACTTTACCTCATGGTTTTAAGTTCATTAACCATTGCCACATCATCGGCCGTAACCTTGATGTTTGCTGTGGTTTTGGTGCCGTCGGGCTTTGTAATTGACACTTCCAATATGTCCCCCTCGCCCACTCCGGTTCTTGCAACATCTTTAATAAAAGAAACAAATCTGGGGTGATTTGATTCAAATTTGTTTTTAAACCCCATAAGTTTCATGATATCTGCGGGATTTGGCATTTCTATTCCTCCTTAAAATCTTCACTTTTAGCAAAACTCTGCCTAATCTTCATTGCGCATAAAGATTGATCCGCCAAGCGGTAAAAATCTCTTTTAAAGTTTGGATCCTTCGAAACAACCCTTTGAGTCCATCCGCTTATAAATGAAAGGGAACGTTTCTTTATCCTGTTAATGTAATTAACTTCTTTTAATAGCTCATCAACAGTTTCTTCGGGATCAAAGTCTTTACCGGGTATAAGCACAGCAAACTCATCGCCCCCAAGTCTGTAATAGTCGCCCTTTCCGTCATAGACTTTCTTTAAGCATTCCGCAAAATCGACTATATAGGCATCGCCTTCATCAAATCCGTAATTATCGTTTACTTCTCTTAAGCAATCTAAGTCAAAAAGAATCAATGTGGCAAAGTTTTCGCTTCCGGTTTCTTTTAGCTCATCAAGCTTATTATCAAAAGATATTCTGTTTTCTATTCCCGTAAGAACATCTTTATAAGTAATTTCTTCGTAGGTATCAAGATATTTTCTTTCTTTAATGTAGTTTGTCTCATCATACACAAGCAGCGAGAGAATCTCCGCCACAAACACAAAGAGCCCCACGCCTCCCACAACTGCAAAGCTTCGCCCGGAAGGAGATGCGATGTAAGACGCAAGAGCAAACAATGCGGTTAAAATCATCGTAACCGATTCTATAAGCATAAGGCGTTTCCTGAAATCTCCGCCCTTTTGTTCAATCGCCGCATAGACAAAGGAGCCAAAACCTGCCACCAAAATGTAAAGATGGATAAGGCCCAAAACATCTATGGGTGCATAAATATCCGTAACATAGCCGATTATTACAACTATCGGGCAAAGCCATCCGATAAGCTCCATTACCTTAAAGAAACTTGTTTCTCTTTTTATAACGCACGAAAAATAACCCATGTAAGGGATTCCGATCATCGATAAAGCAAGGGTCCCCACAATGCAAAAAGTCTGGGTGCGGTTTGAAAGAAACTGTGGGATGTCACTGTTACAAAAAATCCAGACACTCGCCAAGAATACAATGCCTATAAAGTATCCGTTTATGGGAACAATCTTTTTGTTTCCTTTTTTTGACTGGTAGATCATAAAGCCGATGCTTAAGATCATAATGGCAAGCATAAAGACGATTATCAAAAAGTGAATCTGGTTTTTATGAACCACAGAACCCTTTAGAGAATCAAGGTTTCCAAAGAGTGGCTTTTCTATGTTAACTCTTATTGAGTGATAAGGCATGATGCTTATGGCAATTTCTTTTCCCGCCATATCGGGTGTGATGGGCACAATAAGGCGCACATCCCCTACCATCTTTCCCTTAACGCCTGTAATGTCTTCGGCAAAAGAAGCTATTTTGTTTCCGTCCACTTTGATGATGCACTTACTGAATACAGTGTTCATCATAAGGCCGTAGTTATCTTCAATTTCACTTGGTAATGTGCCGCAAAGCTCTATGGCCTTTCCTTCCATATCCGTTAATATAATCGGAAAGTCCTTATCTTCGCTTCCATAGACCTGCCATTCAACCCGTTCATTGCTAACCTTGGCAAGTTGAATCCTGTTTTCTTCGGGCTTTTCGTTTAACGCGCACAAAAACACCAGCACAACCAGCGCCATGCATGTAAACAAAGCAACGTACCCTTTTATATTCCTTATATTCACGATTTTCCCCTTACGTGTTTATATGGTTTATTTTTTAATCTTTTTTATTATACCTCAATTTTCAAGAAAAAATTATTAAAAATATTAAAAAGAGCCACTTCTTTCGAAGTGGCCCTTCTTTGCTTTTTACTTAATCAATATTTATGAAAGATTAGTTAGCTTTCTTCCATTCGTTGTACTGTTCCTGGAATGTTGAAAGAACATCCTGGTAACCAGCTTCGTCAAGCTTCTGCTGATATTCAGCAAGCTTAGCTTCTACTTCGTCTTCTGCGAAGTAACCTGTTTCAAGCATGAATCCGTATTCTTCAAATACGTTCTGGCATGCTGTGTACTTATCCTTAACAGGCTCTTTATCAAACTGGAATCCGCTTGCGCAAGAAACAACTGCTGAACCGTTGAAGTCTTTGTACATCTGAGGTGTGTAAGGTGAAGATGCTTCTGCTGTTACAACTGTAGCTGATGCTGATTCCCACATTGAGTGGTTGTAAGGAGAATCGTTCTTTACAACGTATCCGTCTGCATCATATGTGAAGTCTGTTCCTTCAACACCGTATGTGTAAAGGTCTGCAAGAGCCTTATCTGTGTAAAGGAGACCTAAGAAGTCGATACAAGCCTTAGCCTGTTCTTCTGTTGAGTTAGCTGTAATAGCAAAACATGAACCAAGAGCTGAGTCTGTGTGCATGTAGTTCTTTGTGCACTTAACCATTGTTACGTCCTGACCGTAACGACCATCTGCTTCGTCGTTGTTAGGAACGTCTGTCCACCATGAAACAGCCCAATCCTGAGTCTGAGTTGTGGTATCTGTTGTCTGCTTAGCAGCTTCATCTTCTGAGATGTAGCCAAGAGCTGACCACTTAGCCATTAACTTACAATATTCAAGATATTCAGGGCTAAGAATAGTATCAACTACTTCGTTTGTATCACGGTCAACTGCTACGAAGTCACCGTTAGCATCGCCTGTGAAGAAATCAAAGCTGTCGATGTAGAATCTGTAGAACATAGCTGTCTTCTGAAGCAAGAAAGGATAAGGAAGTCCTTCACCCTTAGCATCAGCGAGCATGGGCTCGATGTCAGCAAGGCCCTTTACAGAAGAAAGATCCCAACCAAACTGATCAACAAGTGCCTGTCTGAACATAAGGTTGTAACCTTCTACGTTGTCCTTGTAAACAGGAACATAGTAGTTTCTTCCGCCGTACTTTGTACCTTCCCACTGGTTAGCATCCATTGAGTTGTAAAGGTCTGTTCCGGGTAAAAGATCTGTGATGTCGTATGCAGCTTTCTTAGCATATAACTGCTTTGTTCCGATTGTATCTTCCCAAGCAGCTGTCCAAAGAAGGTTGATTTCGTTGTTGTTAAGAGCGAGGTTTGCCTTCTCCTGATATTCACCGCTTCCTACATCGAAGAGTGTGATCTGAACGTTGATCTTATCTTTGATATAGTCGTTGATTGCTGTTTCGATTTCTTTTGTCTTTGCAGAATCGGGGTTACCGTTGTTGAAGCAAGCTCTGTAAACAACGATATTTGTTGCTCCTGAATCTGTAGTAGTTTCTGTTGTTGCTTCTGTCTTTGTTTCAGTCTGAGCTGTTTCGGTCTTAGAAGCAGGTGTTTCTGTCTTAGCACCGCAAGCGCAGAGAGAAAGCATCATTGTTGCAGCAAGAATGCCGGCTAACAATTTTTTCATTTTTTTGTCCTCCCATTAAAAAATGTTTTTAGTATCTATATTTACCGCCATAAAAAGCAGATAAATATCACCCTTTTACCGAGCCAACCGTAAGGCCCTTAATGAAATACTTCTGAAAGAAAGGATATGCTATCATGATAGGTCCGATTACCACGATAACCGTTGCCATCGTTGATGAGTACTGAGGAATGGTTCCACCCATTGCCGCTCTTACCGACGAAGGAACATTATTGTTGTTAAGCAAGAACTCTATGCTCTTTTGGATGTTGATAAGAAGAAGCTGTAACGGTTTCTTTTTATCTGTATCGATGTACATAAGAGCATTCTGCCAATCGTTCCAGTATGCTGTAGCCATCATAAATCCAACGGCTGCAAGTGAAGGCTTAAGCAAAGGAAGTGTGATCTGGAAGAATGTTCTGTATTCTCCCGCACCGTCTATCTTTGCGGCTTCCATAAGTTCTCCGGGAATTGAGTTTGCGATGTAAGTACGAAGAATAATTACGTTCATCGTTGTTACACACAAAGGTAAAATCAATACCCAAAGGTTATCCTTTAAGTGATAGTAGGTTGTAAAGCAAATGTAACCCGAAAGCTGACCACCGTTAAAGAGCATGGGAATCAGCAAATAAACCGATAAAAATTTTGAAAGTCTGAAATCTTTACGGCTGATGGAATAAGCAAACATGCTCATTACCAAAAGGCCTAAGAAAGTTCCCGCAACAGTAACAAAGATTGTTACTCCGTATGAACTTACAAGCTTGTCGCCGTATTTTAAAACTGCGTTAACGCCGTTAAGTGACCACTTCTCAGGCCAGAAGGCGAAACCGTTTCTTGCGATTGTTTTTTCATCCGTAAATGCTGCAACGAATACAAGCCATACGGGCAAGAAACATACTACGGTATATAAAAGGAGTAAAAACGCCAAAACGTATTGGCCGAATCCTTTTCTTTCTCTTCTTGAAGGTGCAATATCCAATGCACTGTTCTTCTTTTTGCTCATACTTTAAAGCCTCCTTAAAACAATGCATTTTCCGGTTCAATCTTACGAACCAGCCAGTTTGCAAATAACATTAACAATAATCCGACTACCGATTGGAAAAGGGATGCAGCTGCAGTGTATCCAAAATCCGAACTTCTTAAGATGGAGTTAAGTACGTAAGAGTCGATAACCTGGGTGTACTTGTAAAGGCCTCCGTTGTTACGTGTTACCTGGTAGAAAAGACCTGTATCGGATCTCATTACATTACCTACCGACAAAAGAAGCATTACGGTAACCATAGGAATAAGGGAAGGAAGTGTGATGTGCCAAATCTTTCTCCACTTATTTGCGCCGTCGATTTCAGCAGCTTCATAAAGCTCTGAATCGATACCGGCAAGTACCGACATGTAAAGAACCGAACCGTAACCTGTGTCTTTCCAGATCTTTACAATAAGAAGTATCCACGGCCAAAGGGAGCCGTTTGAATAAAACTTAATGTTGGTTCCAAGCATGTGGTTAATAAGTCCTGTATTTGAACCTAAGAATGCATAAACGATAAACTGTACCGCAGCGTATGAAATGAATACGGGGATAATCATTATCGTCTGCATGGTCTTTGCCATTTTCTTAAATAAAAGCTGATCGATTGCGATTGCAAGAGTAACATTTAAAAATGTACCCACGGATGTAAAAAGCAAGTAATACAAAATTGTATTCTTTGTCATTCTTACAAACATGTCTTTAGATACAAGCATAAAGTTAAAGTTCTTTAAGCCTGCCCAAGGGCTTCTGAAAATACCCAACGAAAAATCATAATCTTTAAATGCCATAACCAAACCGGCCATGGGAACATACATTATAAAGAACAAAATCAGGAAAACCGGCAGAGCCATAACAACGTGAGCTCTGTGTTTCCAGGTGTTTCTAAAGAAATCTTTCATACCTTAAACCTCACACAATTACCGAAAACCGCTTCTTAATCGTTTTCGTAGCTTTAAGATACAACAATTTTTATATTTTTGCAACGTTTTTTTATACTTTTGTTGTCATTTTTACCTTTTTTGGTAATTATGGTTATTTTTGTTTTGGATTTTTTTGTTATTTTTAACAGGTACGGCGCAAAAAACTGTTCAAATCACACTTTTTTAACTTAATTGTTTACTTAAGCAGAAAATAAAAAACCCGAAGACTCGCTTCGGGTTTAAATGCCTTGTTTACAGGCTTTTTCGCTTATTTGATTTTCATTGATACAAGTTTATTTTTACGCAACCGTTTTTCTTAAATTACTTGCAAAGAGAATAAGCTTCTTCATCAACCACCAAGGTTACATCCTGATGGAACTGTAAGATTGAAGCGGGAACCTGAGGAGTTACAGGTCCGAAGAATGAATTCTTTACTGCTTCTGCCTTATCTTTGCCGCTTGCCAAAATCAAAATGCTCTTTGCATTCATGATTGTTCCGATACCCATTGTGTAGGCTTGCTTGGGAACATCGTTTGCCGATGCAAAGAAGCGCTTGTTTGCTTCGATTGTAGATTCTGTCAAATCTACGCAGTGTGTCTTTTGAATAAATTCATCGCAAGGCTCGTTGAATCCGATATGTCCGTTTCTTCCGATACCAAGAAGCTGGATGTCTGCATATCCCAAAGAAGCTACTTTTTCTTCGTATGCTTCACACTCCTTTGCTGCATCGGGCTTTGAACCGTCGGGCAAGAAACTTGCATCCTTTCTTAAGTTAACATGATCAAAAAGATTGTCATGCATAAAGTAGTAATAGCTTTGGTCGTGAGTTCTCTCAAGTCCTCTGTACTCATCAAGGTTTACGGTTGTAACCTTTGAAAAGTCCAAATCGCCGTCTTCGTACTTCTTAATAAGGTTTTTGTAGGTACCTATAGGTGTGGAACCTGTTGCAAGTCCAAGCACACAATCAGGCTTAAGCACCACCTTAGCTGCCAGAATATTTGCTGCAACCTTACTTAATTCATCGTAATTCTTTGTAACATAAATCTTTACTGCCATATTTCCCTCCCAAATGGTGTAATAACTAACTGAATGATATCACATCCGTTAGCCTTGGGACCATGCCCATGTTGTCATTTCTTTAACAAATTTGTTGTTATAAGACTTTAGACAAAAAGTCCTTAAGTCTTTGATCCTTCGGATTCGAAAAAAAGTCCTCAGGCGCCCCTTCTTCTTTGATAACTCCTTCATCAATGAAAATGACTCTGGTTGCAACTTCTCTTGCAAAGCCCATTTCATGAGTAACGACGGCCATCGTCATGCCGGATCTTGCAAGTTCTTTCATTAATTCCAATACTTCTCCAACCATTTCAGGATCAAGAGCCGATGTAGGCTCGTCAAAGAGCATTACATCAGGGTCCATGGCCAAGGCTCTTGCAATGGCAATACGCTGTTTCTGGCCACCCGATAGCTGGTTGGGATAAGAATCGGCCTTATCAAAAAGCCCGATTCTTTTAAGCAATTCATCCGCCTTTTTGGAAGCTTCTTCTTTTGATTTTCCAAGCACCTTCATGGGCGCAAGCTCAATGTTTTCTTTCACATTCATGTGAGGGAAAAGATTAAACTGCTGAAACACCATTCCGATTCGCTCTCTTAAGGCGTTTATATCGCTTTTGGGATCGTTTAACTTACTTCCTTCAAAGAGAATTTCTCCTCCCGTTGGCTCTTCCAGCAAATTTAAGCATCTTAAAAATGTGGATTTGCCCGAACCCGAAGGGCCGATAATTGCAAGCACCTCACCTTTTTTAACGGTTGTGGATATTCCCTTTAAAACGTCGGTTCCCTCAAAGGATTTGCTTAAGTTTGTAATCTCAAACAAGACCTGATCGCTATTAACGCTCATTCTTCTTAAGCCTCCTTTCAAGTTTGCCAACAAGATTTGTAAGCACCATTACCATTAAAAGATAAATTGCCGCAACTGTAAAGAGGGGGAAGAATGTTTCGTAGGTTAAACTTCTGATTATATCTCCCGCACGGGTCAAGTCGTTTAAAGCAATATATCCTGAAATGGAGGTTTCTTTTAATAAAGTAATAAATTCGTTGGCAAGGGCGGGAAGCACATTTTTAAAGGCCTGGGGCACAATTATATACCACATGGTCTTTGCATAGGAAAGGCCTAAGCTTCTTCCTGCTTCAAACTGTCCCTTGTCGATTGACTGAATGCCGGAACGCACGATTTCAGCCACATAAGCACCCGAATTTATACCAAATGTCATTATGGCTATCAAAATTTTGTTTGTGCTGTTTGACATGATTATATAGTACATAATCAAAAGCTGGACCGTTGCGGGCGTTCCCCTTATTACGGTCAAATAAACTTTAGCCAAAATGTTTAGCACATCAAGAAAAGGGTTCTTCTTTTTGTTGTTATCATGAGTTGTCCTTATAATCGCAATAAGGAATCCTATAAGGATTCCTAAAAGCGCTGCACATATTGAAATTATAAGGGTATTTGATAAACCCTTTATAAAGAAATCGTAACGATTTTCCTTAACAAATGTTGCAATAAATTTTTCTTTCATTATTTACGTACCACGATAACCTGTGTCGATGTTGTGTAAGAATCTGTGAAATCTATATTCTGAAGACGTTCTTCGGTAACCGTCATGCCGGCTACACCGATATCTGCCTTTCCTGTCTGAACTGCTGCGATGATTGAATCAAATTCCATATCTTCAATCATCAAGCTCTTTCCGAGTACATCCGCAACTGCCTGAGCCATTTCTGCATCGATTCCCACTACCTTACCGTCTTCATAGTATTCATAGGGCTCAAAGAAAGCGTTTGTAGCCATGATAAGTGTTCCGTTTGCACCTGTGTTGTTTTCATCCTTTTCATAAGGGCAGGTACCTTTTTTATCACCGATGTAGTTTGCGATGATCTTATCCATTGTTCCGTTTGCCTTAAGCTCTGCAAGTGCTTTGTTGATATCTGCCGTAAGGTCTTTGTTTTCTTTTGATACGCAGATTGCATATTCTTCCAAAGCAAAGGGCTCTGATAAAATATCAAGCTTTCCCGAATTCTTTTCAACAAATGCCTTTGCGGGCTGAGCGTCGATAATTACGCAATCAACTTTTCCGCTTATAAGAGACTGAATAGCGTCAACTCCCTTTGAATAACGCTCAATCTTTGCATCCTTAACATCTGTTGCATAAATATCACCTGTGGTGCCAAGCTGTACACCGATTGTTTTTCCTTCAAGATCGTCAAGTGTAAATACTGTATTGGGAAGTGACTTACTTCCGCATCCTGCAAGCATTGCCATCATTACAACGCTTAAAACTAAAGCTGCTAACTTCTTCATCTGTTTATTTCCTTTCATACCTAAAAGTTCTTTACAAGTGGAGAGTATAGCACCGTATAAATAATTATGCAATACTTTTTGCATAAAAATACATGAATATTTATTTTTTGTGTATAAATGTACATAAATATTCATGTATTACAGGTTTTATACGTCATTTTGCTTATATTTATACAAAGAAACCGTTTTTTATTCTTATTTTAAGTACTTAGCCATTATTTCCATCAAGACTTCAAGCTGTATGGGCTTTGGTACAAAATCGTTCATGCCGGCCTGCAAGAAGAGTTCCTTAACGCTTGAAACCACGTTAGCCGTACAGGCAACAATAGGAACGTTCTGAGCATTTTCGCTGTCAAGTTCTCTTATCCTTTGAGTGGTTTCAACCCCGTCCATTTCAGGCATCATGTGGTCCATAAATATAAGGTCGTATTCTTTCTTTTGCACCATGTCTATGGCTTCCATACCTGAGTATGCTGTATCCGCCACCACGTTAAAGTGCTTTAAGAATGCGCAAAGCACTCTTACATTAACCTTGTTATCATCAACCACCAAAATCGAATACTTTGAATAGTCGGGAATAAGATTAACCTTTGACTGTTCTTTTTCTTTTTCCTCTTCAGTCACTTCTCCGTACAAAGAAAATGCAGTGATTTTTTGAAGGGTAAATTCTTTTCTTTCAGCAGTTGAGAAAGGCTCGTCGTTTGCTATATCAAGTATTACGTTAAAAGAAAACTTTGTGCCCTCTCCGTATTTACTCTCAACCGAGTAAGTACCCTGCATCAAAGTCACAAGCTGAGCAAAAATTGCAAGGCCCAAACCGCTTCCTTCTATCTTTCGGTTCTTTCTTGTGTCTATCTGCTGGAATGCCGTAAAGAGCTTATCCTTATCTTCATCCTTAATGCCGATGCCCGTATCTTCAACAGATCCAAAAAGCCTTATGCCATGGCCTTCCGCCTTTGCATCGATTGTGAGGCGCACATAGCCGGACTGGGTAAACTTTTCGGCATTTGACAAAAGGTTCATTAAAATCTGTCTTAAATGAACGTCGTCTCCGTATAGCTTCTTTGGAATCTTAGGGTCTATGTCTACTTTAAAGTCGATGGGCTTATCCCCGATTCTCATGTTGGTAACATTAATTATCGAATTAAAGAAATCAAGGGTATCAAACTCAACAGGAACAAGCTCAAGCTTTCCGGATTCTGCCTTTGAAAAGTCCAAAACATCGCTTACTATGTCTAAAAGCATTTTTCCTGCTGACTTAATCTGGGAAATATATTCCTTAACAACGCTTTCCGAGCGTTCTTTTTCCGAAAGCTCGGCCATACCGATAATTGCGTTAAGGGGTGTTCTTATTTCATGAGACATATTTGCAAGGAAGGTACTCTTTGCTTCGTTGGCCGCATCAGCTTCTTCCTTTAATTTCTGCATATTGTCCATCTGACGGCGAATTTCCGTCATATCGCTTATGGTCATGATGTATCCCACCATAACCTTCTTTTCCCAAAGCTTTGTGCGAACGCACCTATAATACTTTTCATCTCTTTCAAAGAAGGTTTCTCCCTCTTTTAAAAGATGTACAAAGAAATCGTTTAGCGCTTGCCCGGATTCCCAGTTGTTTATTTCTTTAAACCAGCTTTCTGCCATGGCGTTTGAATCAATGTAGTTTTCGGCAGAATCCGCCACCACTATTGCACTGCCCACATTTTGATACATGGTATCATGAGCTAAGTTCATAACGTCATACAAGTGACCGCCTTTTAGAGTCATGGTGATGCTAAATACCAATACTGACAAAAGAAACGGGCTTGGATCCCAGCCGTTTGTGCTTACAAACACAGTTAAAGAAAGACCGATAAGAGGCACTAAGCTTTCTATTAACAATATAAGCAAACGTTTTCTTTCATTTTTTCTGGTAGCCTTGCTTCTGTATATGGCAATAGCCGCAACCGCCACTATCAGTTCAATAAATTGGAAAAAAGCAAAGGAATAATATAGAGGCGTCCTTCCAAGCTTTAGGTATTCAAAATACTTTCCTTGTGCTATTTCGACGCTGCTGTAATAAAGATTTGTTCTGTCTCCCATGGAGACGCATGCAAGAATAAACAAGCAATATGCTGAAATTGAAAAGATAAGCCAGTCCGGAAGCTTTACTCTGCAGTATCTTAAAACAAACATAACAAAAGAAAATGCCGCAAAAACAAGGCCCGCGTATTCAAAAGCTAATGCAATACGCTTGGCTTCGATGCCTTTACAAAGCATTTCCTGGATGTAACCTGCCGCATAAATGTCAACACACGTCGCGCTTGCAAAAAGAAACTTGTTGTCAACGGATCCTCGTAATCTAAGCAAAAGCACTGTACTTACAAGCGATACCATCAAAACAGTTATTTGCAATACAATAAGAAATTTAAACATTCAGTCGCTCCCCAATTCTAAGCCGTTAAATATATAGCTCTAGGTTTTACCCCTTTTTATTTTCTACCTGCATTTTAAAATCATCTTTATGGGCTCCGCGTCTTTTTTCGGGATGTGCTTCGTAGAAAAGACGCTTGTCCTCATACATATTTTCATCTGCCTTTCTAAGGGCTTTTCTTATATCTTTTGCTTTTTGAACCAAACTGTAACCCACAGCAAAGCTCACTCCTTCAAAGTCCTTAGAATTAGTTTTAATCATTTCAGCCTTTTTTGCAAGCTCTTCTTCAGAGATATCCGTAACAATTATAGAGAATTCATCACCGCCTGCTCTGAATATCTCATCATCGCTAAAGACTGTACGAAGAGTACAGGCCGCTCTCTTTAACAAATCATCTCCTGCCTGATGACCTTCTTCATCGTTTACGGTCTTAAGTCCGTTAAGGTCAGCAAATACAACTCCCGCAGACTTTCCCTTTGCTCTTGTGCCCGCGCAAAGCTCTGAGACTACGTTGTTCATTTCATTTCTGTTTAAAACTCCCGTAAGTAAATCCATGGAGCTTAATATCTTAAGTCTATCCAAAAGGAGATAGTTTCCGATTTCGGATGCCAAAATAAAGGATGTAATCTCAAGGGTTTCTTTAATTCTGATAGCTCTTTCCGCTTCGAAATTGCATGCCCAAATGTATCCTAAAATTTCTCCTCTTGCTTTAAGCGGGAACAAAACAAGGGATTCTACTTTTGCATTTGTTAAAGACTCATACCACTTGGGGTTTCTTTTCTTTATTTCTCCCATTCCTTGCTTATTCTTTGCAATAATGCAGTTACTTCCCGCTATTGTTGCTTCCCAAGTCTGGGCAAGGTCATAAAAGTTTTCATCCAAGTAAGCGTCCATAGGAAGCAAAGAAGAGTCATCGGCTTTATCTTCACAGAGAGTGACGCACTTTTTATTTATGGTATCAAAAAGAAGAATTATACAGCTTGCCGCACCGCATAGTTTTCTTATATCCTTTATTATTTCATTCATGGCAACATTGAAGTTTTCGGCTCCCCTTAACTTAATACAGGTATTTAAAACGTTTGCGGATGCCTCCACGGAAACGTTTGCCATTCTGTCCATGTCTGCTGCCGGGTTTAATTCCATCGTATAAGCGCAGTAGCATAAATCCCCTTCGTCACACATTAAAGGTAAGAACGTCATGTTAAACCAAAATGCATATCTTTCGGGATGAGCATAGGCATGAACTACCTTCTTTTTTACCGCAGCCTGAAAACAAGCCTCTTCGAAATTTAGATCCGGAGGAATATATGTGGTGTAAAGCTGGTTTGGAACAAATTTCGTGGTGTTCATTTCAAGTCCGCTTGTGGGATGCTCGACAGAGTCAACGTAAGCCTTGTTTCCTGCAACGATTCTTAATTCTCCGTATTCATCCTCCGATTTCTTTTGTACCGACATGATACACGTCAAGGCTCCGAAGCCTTCTGCAAATTTTATAAAATCCATACGCTCCTCCTGCATTTTAATTCATAATAAAATACGAGGATTAACGTCTAGTAAATATTATTTAAATAAAAAAAGGCGCCCAAATCTCATTTGAGCGCCTTAAATTCTTATAGTTTCTTTGTTTCGGAAATCTTGATTGTTGCGTTTAATACGCCTTTTCCTGTCAAAGCTTCGCTTCTCTTATCGGGAGCCTGGTCACCTACATAGATTGTAGCGGTTCCTTTGTTTACAACAAATTCTCCGTTTTCATCGGCAAGAGCAAAGGCTTCAATAGGAAGATGAAGTGTAACTTTCTTTTCTTTTCCCTTTGAAAGCTCAACCTTCTTAATTCCCTTAAGGGAGAAGTTGGGAACATGTGTAAGTTCTGCTTCTGCATTCACTTTTACGTATGCCTGAATGGTGTCGCGTCCTGCATAGTCACCGGTGTTTTTAACCAATACTTCAACATCGATTCCGTCATCAGTTAAGGTATCTTTACTTACCTTAAGATCATGCACATTGTAGGTGGTGTATGAAAGTCCGTATCCGAAAGGATATAGAGGATCTTTCTTAATGTATCTGTATGTGCGGCCTTCCATTGAGTAATCGGTAAATTCGGGAAGGTCATCTGTTGATGAATAGAATGTGATAGGAAGCTTTCCTTCGGGATTTGCATCGCCAAATAAAAGTTCTGCAATAGCCGCACCGCCCTGTGCTCCGGGATACCAGCCCTGGATGATGGCGTCAACGTTTTCTTCTGCCCAGGAAAGGTCAAGTGCAGATCCTGAAAGAACTACAAGCACTACAGGCTTTCCGCTGTTCTTTGCAAGTTCCAAAATCTTAGGCTGAAGACCGGGAAGGTTAAGATTGGGCTTATCACCTGAAGCGTACTGGTTACCCTGGTCGCCTTCTTCTCCTTCAAGTCCTGAGTCAAGACCCATTACGCAAACCACAACATCTGAAAGAGCGCAGACTTCTTCAACTTCAGAGAATCTGTCCTTACCGTTTGCAAGATCTGTTACCTTGGGCTTGCAAAGGTGGCATCCCTCGGAAGTGTACACTCTTACCTTGTCTCCAAGATAATCCTGCATTCCTTCAAGTACCGTTACATATCTTGATGCGGTTCCTTCGTAGTTACCAACCAGTGCTCTTCTGTTATCTGCATTGGGGCCGATAACCGCAATGTTTTTAATCTTCTTTTTGTTTAAAGGAAGAAGTGAGTCTTTGTTTTTAAGAAGTACAGCACATTTCTTTGATACTTCCTTATTAAACTCTCTCATGGACTTATCATCCACCACATTGTAAGGAATCTTATCAAATGCAGTTGTATCGCCCATGATACCAAGCTTAAATCTTGTGGTGAAAAGATTTACCAAAGCTTCGTCAAGTCTTTCTTCTTTTACAAGTCCCTGCTCAACAGCTTCTTTTAAGTAAACAAACAAGTTACCGCAGTTTAAGTCGCATCCGTTGTTCATAGCCAAAGCAACCGATTCAACGGGGCTGTTTGTTACATGATGTCCTTCGTGGAAGTCTTTTATTGCCCAGCAGTCACTTGTTACATGGCCCTTAAATCCCCATGTGTCTCTGAGTAAGTCTTTAAGGAGTGTCTTTGAACCGCAGCAAGGTTCGCCGTTTGTTCTGTTATAAGCGCCCATAACGGCTTCAACTTTTGCTTCCTGTACAAGAGCCTTAAACGCGGGAAGGTATGTTTCAAACATATCCTGCTTTGTGGCAACTGCATTAAACTCATGTCTGATATCTTCGGGACCTGAGTGAACAGCGTAGTGCTTTGCACAAGCCGCAGCCTTTAAATGCTTTGCATCGTGACCCTGAAGACCGTTTACATAGCGAACGCCAAGTCTTGATGTAAGATAGGGATCTTCTCCATAGGTCTCATGGCCTCTTCCCCATCTGGGATCACGGAAGATATTTACATTCGGAGCCCAGAATGTAAGTCCTTTATAAATATCTCTGTCTTCTCTTCTTGCCTGCATGTTGTACTTTGCGCGGCCTTCCGTTGAAACGGCGTCCCCCACTTTTTCAAGCAAGTCTTCATCAAATGTTGCCGCAAGGCCTATTGCCTGAGGGAAGATTGTGGAAATACCGGCTCTTGCGATTCCGTGAAGAGCTTCGTTCCACCAGTTATACTCTTTTACGTTTAATCTTTCGATTGCGCTTGCGGGGTGAAGAGTCTGGCTTACCTTTTCTTCAAGAGTCATCTGGCTCACAAGTGCAATTGCCTTTTGTCTGTACTCGTTTAATTTCTTTTCGTTATTAACGATTTCCATTAGTGCCGCTCCTTTACATTTCTTTTGTAGGTTTGATTCCAAGATAAGAAACCGGCGGTTCATCCTTGTAGATGTAAACTCTTAACGGCACCAATCCTGCATCCATCATTGATAATTTAATATTGTTAACACCTTCCTTTAAGGTGATTTTGCTCTTACAGTTTCTTCTCTTGTTTAAAACACCTGAGCCCCATTCAACATCTTTTCCTGAGCCAATCTTATAGTCTTTTGAAACTGTGTTATAAACCTTTCCTTCTTCTCCGTTCAAAGAAACCTTGTAGCCAAGCTTTTTGTCTCTTGTAAGAGGGTTTGTGGGTGTAAATACAACTTCAAGTGTGTATTCACCGGGATCCTTTACGTAAATATCCTTTGAAAGTGCAGGTTCCGATCCCTTCTTGTATTTAGCAACCACAGGATAAACCTTCATACCGCTTCCAAAGAAACCATAATCCTTAAGTTCTTTCCACTCAAAGCCTTCGGGAGCTTCCGTTTTAAAGTTCTTAGCCTCTATGCAATATCCGAATCTACCGGGAATAACCACTCCCTTTTTAACCTTTGCAAATTGGTTTGCTGCCTTAAACTCAATTTCTACGGTTGTGTTTGCATCAGAAACCTTAACAAGTGCGGTTTCTTCTTTCTCGCCTTTAAGTTTTGACTTATCGCACTTAAAGGTAATGATTGCTTCGTTTACAACGTTAAGTTCTTTTTTGTCTACGCTTAACCACTTAGCATCGGGAAGCTCGACCTTAACAGTTATTCTCTTAACGCCTGTGTTTGCAACCTTGATGCGAACAGTATCTTCTTCGTCAAACATGAAGTCGTTTACATGCATTCTCATTACAGGGCCGTAAACTTTATCATAGATTTCCTCGCTGTCAGCTCGCATCACAAAAAGTCTGGGGGCATCGAAAGGCTCGATGTAAGACTGATTTGGATATCTTGCGCCATCGTCGTTCCACTTTCTAAAGCCTACATGACTTGCAAGTTCGTGTCCCTTCCACTTACCGTGATTAAACTTAGCCCAGTCTTTCTTTAACTCTTTATCTTCAATGATTTCTTCGTAAACAGCATCCGCGTAGTCGTTTGCGCTCTTAAGCCCCTGCTTTGCATAGAGCTTGTTCTTTCCTCCAAACAACTGCATTCTTAAAAGAGTGATTGTTGCTCTTGTCTGGAAACCTTCAAGAGAATACCATGCTTTAAAGCATTCTTCCGAAAGGTTTTCTTCAAACTTAGCAAGCTTTTTCTCAAGGGCATCCACTCTCTTTATCATTTCATCCGCCTCTTCAAAGTGGCAGGGATGATAAATATCCTCATTTAATGCTTCGGGACGGCGAAGACCATTGATTCTAACTGTTTCAGTAAGAATGTCTGCCGCTGTCTTAACCTGAGCATCCGAAAGTTTATCTCCAAAGTGAAGCTTCAAGGCTTCTTTGGTGTATTTATATGTTGTGTTAGGAGCCTTTGTTCCCCACTTGTCAAAGTCGTAAGCAAGGTTTAAGAAGTAGCTAAGAGGGAATTCGTTGTGCTTTAAATCGCCCACGTTCAAAATCCAGATACTTCTAACGCCGTAATCATAGGCCTGGCTCATCTGTTCCCACATAAGGGGTAAGGGAGATGAATTGATCCATTCATAAGAAATGGGGTCGCCGTGATAGTCTACGTGATAGTACATACCAAAGCCTGCGGGGTGATTACGCATTTTATCATCGGGAACTGTACGAAGGTATCCATGGTTATCTTCACAGAGCATGAGAATAACATCATCAAGCTCATTCCAATCGCAAAGTCCTTCCGTGTCCTTATCTCCGTAGTAGAAAGGCTCAACTTCTTTATACAGCGCTAAAACCTTCGGGAATGTCTTGTTATATTTCTTTTCGGTTTCTTTAATTATCTTTTTCTGACACACGATAACATCTTTAAGTAAGTCGATGTTATCTTTAAGTGTGGCATTTGCTCCAAGGATGGTGGTGTCTGCCTCTCCGCGCATACCTACGGTAACTACGGAAGTAAACATGCCTCTTTCATCCATGGAATCTTTCCAAAACCTTGTGATTCCCTTGGTGTTTGCATGATAATTCCAAGCATCACCATAAATTGAATCTTTACCGCGTACATGGCTATATTCTTCACCGGCACGCAAGCAAGGTTCATGGTGTGAGTTACCAATGTAAATTCCGTATTCTGTTGCAAGTTCATAGCTCTTAAGGCCCGGGCCGTCCCAGGCAAAGCTTGAAGACCACATTGCAGGCCACAAGTAATTACCTTTAAGTCTTAACAAAAGTTCAAATACGTGGTCATACATTTCAGCCGTAAATCCGCCGAAATGTTCAAATGTCCAGTTACCAAAGCACGGCCACTCATCATTTATAAAGAAGCCTCTAAACTTAACGCTTGGCTCCTTTGTAGCCTTTTCATTTATATCTACTTTTAAAACTTTCTTCTTAGGTATTACAGAATCCGCAATCCAGCAAAGGGGTGACACACCCATTAATTCTGAAAGTGCGAATAATCCATAGATTGCACCAAGCTTATCGCTACCTGCAATCACAATCGTGTTACCGACAACGGTCATCTTATAGACTTCCCACTTGCCTTTAACGTCCTTTAAATTAACTTTGCCTTCTTTTTCAAGCTTGTCGAGAATTTCACTCTCTCCTACAATACCTGCAAATACTGAAGGTGTCTTTTCATCTAACTTTGCAACCTTCTTAGGCTTCTCTTTTTCGCCCGTAATCAGGTTATAGTCATTTGCTACTTTACCTGCGACTTTTACAAGTCCGGTATCGGCTGCCTTATCCACTAAAAAGGCAACTTTTGTATCCTTGTTATGAAGTAATACTGTTTTCATTCTTTCTCCCGTTTGTCATAAACGTTTCCTTGTTAAGAATCTTTGAAGATTCACACGCGAAAATTCACCAAAAAGCTACTTCGCGCTCTATTTTCATTATATTGAAACTTATTAATATCCTCTTATCAATCAGTGTTTTCTTCTTATCAATTGTTGCTCTTTGGGGATACCTCAACCTGCGTTAAATTAATCGTCAATACAGTCGCAGGAAGGATGAATCCGTCCTGTTTTAAGCAATACTCTTATCCATTCCTGCTTGTCTACCATTTGATCATGTGCGGTTTTTAAGTCAAGGGTGCTTCGCACCGCTACGCGGCGTGCCCTTGACTTTAAAAACCGTTACATGATCATCATTAATCAAGCAGAAATGGATATTTGTGTGCACGATGCACCGCTACGTTGCGGCAGAAGCATATAATTATCGCTCTTCTTTATTTTTTATATGCGCGTGTTTTCTGCCCCTCGAGGCGTAAGCATATAAACTCTACTCTAATCGCGCTTTTATATGCCTATTTTTACGTAATGATCGATAAGCGAGCATATAAAAACGGATAAGCTAAGACAATTTATATGCCTTTTCCGAAAAGGAAAGGCAAAAAAGGCATATAATTTCAAGCATTCCATGCTGTCTTATATGTCATTTCTTCACAAAGCTGCCAAAAAGGGCGCTTTTTTGCATATAAAGTAGCCGCTTTCACCGGTTTTATATGCCAGGCATTACAACATAGTATTTTTGGTGCACCTTCGCAGGACGGATGTGTCCGGCCCGCTTTAAGCGAAGGTAAAAAATACTATACTGCAACTTCGAGCATACAAGTTTCACAGCATAAAGCCCCCTTAGCGGTTGCGAAGGCGAAAGTGCCCGTGATAGTATGAGAGCATGGATGATAAGAAGATTATTTTACCGAAAGAATTTATAGATAGCGTAAAGGATTTGCTTGGTGATGAGCTTGATGATTTTATCGCATCATATAGCAAAGAAAGATACTATGGTTTAAGGAGAAATCCCCTTAAATACAGTAAAGAGGACTTCGAAAAGAACATGCCTTTTAGCTTAGAGCCTGTTGAATGGGCCGAGGAAGGATATTACTACCAAGAAGAAGAAAGGCCGGGTAAGCACGCGCTTCATGAAGGTGGAGCTTACTATATTCAGGAGCCAAGTGCCATGTCTGCTGTAGCTATGCTTGATCCAAAGCCCGGTGATGTTGTGGCAGATTTATGCGCCGCTCCCGGAGGAAAATCCACTCAGATTGCCGGTAGAATGGCAGGCCAAGGATTGCTTGTTTCAAACGAATTCGTTAAGGACAGAGCAAAGATACTGTCTTCAAATATTGAAAGAATGGGCATAAGCAATGCATTGGTGCTTAACGAGTCAACGGATGCTCTTGCAAATCGCTTCCCCTCTTTCTTTGATAAGATTTTGGTGGATGCTCCCTGCTCAGGGGAAGGAATGTTTAGAAAAGAAGAAAACGCCATTCCTGAGTGGAGCTTAGAAAACACTAAGATGTGCCATGAAAGACAGTTAATGATTTTGGATAACGGGGCAGCGATGCTTAAGGCAGGTGGCACTCTTGTTTATTCAACCTGTACCTTTAACTCTTTAGAAAATGAAGGAAGCGTGAACGAGTTTCTTTCTACACATCCTGAGTTTTCTTTAATTGAAAGCAAACGTTTGTGGCCTCATAAGGATAAAGGCGAAGGACACTTTGTTGCTAAATTTTCTAAAGCAGGTGCTTTGACACCTTCCGATTTTTCGGGCGCAAAGCCTTCAAAGTCGGAAGAAAGCTTAAGGCTTCAAATTAAAGACGTTTTGATTAATGAAATCGGCATTAAGGAAGAAAAGGTTTCTTCTCTCTTAGAAGGAAGAACCCTTGCCACATTCGGAGATAACATATATCTTCTTCCTCCAAAGATTACTTCATTGCAGGGACTTAAGGTCGAAAGAGCGGGACTACATATCGCGGTAAGTAAAAAGAACCGACTTGAGCCCTCCCACTCCCTTGCTTTGTGTATAACTTTGAATGATTTAAACAAGCATGTGGATATCTCAGATGATGAGGCAATTAAATATTTAAGAGGCGAAACTCTCAATACAGACCCCGATTTAAAGGGCTGGACAGTGCTTTTCCTAAGGGGCTGCTCTTTGGGATTTGCCAAGGCCGACCGTGGCATTTTAAAGAACCATTATCCGAAAGGATTAAGGAAATAGAGAGGTAGATTAATGAAAAGAAAGAAACTTTCCTGCATTGCTTTGGCAGGGCTTCTTTTGATGACAGGTTGCGGCGGGGCAAGCTCCGAAAGCGCTTATGTTTCTTCAAAAGAAAACTCTCAGACGCAGGAAACGAAGGAGCACGAAATGAAAAAAGAACCCGGTTACGACAAGCTAATCAGTATCGACTACGAAAACAGAGTCAAAACAAACGACGGAGTATTTGAAGGATTCGGAACAGCCCTATGCTGGTGGGCAAACCGAATCGGCGACAGCGACAAGCTGGCGGAGGATTCCGCAAGGCTCTTTTACTCAAGTGAAGGCCTTGATTTTAACATCTTAAGATACAACATAGGCGGTGGCGATGACCCCACTCACAATCATATAAAGAGATCCGATTCCAATATGCCCGGGTTCCTTTATCCCGATGGTAATGGCGGTTACAAATACGATTTTACCGCCGACTACAGGCAGTTAAAGGTCTTAAAGAAATGTTATGATGCGGCTACAGACCCATATGTTGAAGTGTTTTCAAACTCAGCCCCCTACTTTATGACAATAAGCGGATGTACGGGCGGCGCTGAGAATCCTAATGAAAACAACTTAAAGCCTGAGTGTTACGAAGATTTTGCAAAGTACTTGGCACATGTAAGCAAGTACATAAACAACGATTTGGGAATTAAGGTAAAAAGCATATCTCCCATAAACGAACCCGACACCAATTACTGGGGCGCAATGAGTGAAAAGCAGGAAGGCGCTCACATGGATCCGGGCGAGGCCCAGTCAAAGATAATTGTTGATACAAGAAACGCCTTTGATGTGGCAGGTCTTAAAGATGTAATTGTGGCGGCAAGCGATGAAACATCAACCGCAAAAGCTTTAAACTCTTACAACAAGTACACGGATGAAGCAAAAGAAGCTCTCGGAAGATTAAGCACTCATACATACGATACTTCGGCAATAAAGAGTCTTGGAGCCTTAAGAGAAAAAGAAGGCTTTAACATGTGGATGAGCGAAGTAGACGGAGACGGTTCAATCGGTACAGATTCAGGCGAAATGGGAAGCGCTTTATGGATGGCAGAAAAAATCATCACAGACATAAATGACTTAAAGCCTTCAGCCTGGGTAATGTGGCAGGTAATTAACAGTTTTATTTCAAAAGATGGTTTTGGCGGAAATCCCGATTCCGGAATGGTGGACGTTAACAAAGGATTCTGGGGTGCAACCGTTGCAGATTGCGACAAAGAAGAAATAATCCTTACTCAAAAGTATTACGCTATCGGTCAGTTTTCAAAGTTCATTCGCCCCGGTTCAACTTTAATAGTAACAGGCGAAGATACAAGCCTTGCAGCTTATGATAAGAATGCAGGCACACTTACAATCGTAGCAGTTAATGATAAAAAAGAAGATAAATCCTTTGCATTTGACATCAAAGGATTTGACACAAGCGGAAACGTAAAAGTAATCCGCACAAGCGGTTCTCTTAATGACGGAGAGCACTGGGATGAATTAGATAACTTCATGTTAGACAATAACGGAATTATTTACACCCTCCCCGCATTCTCGATTACAACCTTTGTAATAGAAGGTGTTAGTTTAGAACAATAAGCGGATAAGAATTATATATTGTCTGAAGCACAGGCAGGCAAAAATAAAACCCCTTGGAAGTAATCTTCCAAGGGGTTTGTTTTGCTATACAATTAAATCACTGTGGATTAAGGAAGCATTTCTGCGTCGCCGTAGGTTTCTTCCCAAGCAATCTTTCTTTCGTCTGCGATTGCCTGTCCACCTGCCTGAAGCCATTCATTGAGGCCTGCTGTCCAAACTGAATCGAAATCAGCTACGGAAGCCTTAACTGCGTTACAGAATGCCTGGTCACGCTTGTTGTCAAGGTCTGTTCCTTCTGCTTCAGCTTCGATTGCACGAACTGTAGGAACCTTGGGTGTCTTCCAGTCAAGCTTTGCTGCTGCGATAGCATCCTGAACATCCTGTACATCTACATTTGAGTAGCTGTATGCAAGAGAAAGGTCTGTAAGTTCAGGTGTAGCAAGTCTTAAACCGTTACAGTTGATTGTCATATCGATGTTCTTACCGGAGTTCTGGTACCAGTCATGGTGAGCTTCATCGGGAGCCTGGATAACCCATGCGCCGTTGTCAGCTACAGTGTGGATAACACCTTCTTCACCGGCCTGTAAGAATTCAACTGTCTTAGCTTCTGACATAAAGTCAAGGTAAAGTAATGAAGCTAATACTTCATCGTTTGTTGCAGGGAAGAATACTTTTCTATCGCCTGTAATACCGTAGTTGTACTTTGTGTACTTACCATTCTTATCTTCAAAAGGATTGATTGCTACAAACTTAGCATCTTCGCCAAACTGAGCAGCCAATACTGCGTTGATGGAATTTTCATTGCCTCTGAAAGGATAATCATAGTTGTGTGTGAAAGCTCCAACGAAGCCGGCCTTCATCATATCATCTTCTGTTGCATCACCTGCTTTGTAAAGATAGAAATCTTTCCAAACAAGGCCATCATTGTACCACTTGTTAACAAGCTGTGTAGCTTCCTTTGTTCCGTTCATAGGAAGTCTTCTTGAATCGTAACCTGTTACATATAATTCCTTATCTGTAATTTCAGGATCCATGAAGGATTCGATAAGAGTTGCAATTCTCCAACCTACGTCTGAACCGATTGAGTAAGGTACCATCTTGGAAGCATCTGCGCCAAGAAGAGTATCAGCGTTGTCTCTGAATGCCTTGAGCATTTCTTCGAATTCAGCCTTTGTTGTAGGAGCCTTTAAACCAAGCTTATCAAGCCAGTCTTTACGAACGAATGTGTTGATACGGCAGATTTCGTTTCTCTTACCTTCGATTGCCCAAAGGGTACCTGTTGAAGGATCCTTATCCTGGTAGATAGCGTCTTCTGTAAGCCAATCAAACATGTTGTTTAAGTAAGGTCTGTATTCATCAAGAATAGGAGCTAAATCCAAAACACCGCCCATGTTAGCGTATGTCTGAATTGTAGGATAGCTGTATGTGTAGCAGATATCAGGAGCTGTTCCTGCTGCTAATAAGTTGTTGATTTCATCGCCTTCAGTCCAACGGGGAACTGTAACGAATTCAACTTCAACATTGTAACGATCAAGCATCTGTTCCTGAATCCACTTTGTCCAAGCGTTGTCGCCTGCATCAGTACCTTCAGTAACATTACGATCGTAAAGTTCTACGGAAATGTGTCTTGTTTCAACAAACTTTCCGTCCTGCATGCCGTATTGATCGGGACCTTCTTCTACTTTCTCTTCTGTAGAAGCGGGTGTTTCAGTAGAAGCTGCGGGTGCTGTAGAAGCGGGTGCCTTTTCAGAACCACAAGCTACCAATGAAAGTGATGTAACAGCTGCAAGTAATACTGCTAAAACTTTCTTTTTCATTTTTAAACCTCCCTGGTTGTTTTTATATGAATTAACGCTTCTCTTATGATAGGCGTTTATTCCTTAACCGCACCCATGGTTACACCTGCAATGAAATACTTCTGTAACCAAGGATAAATAAGAAGAATCGGTACCGTCGAGAACATAACTGTTGCCGATTTTAAGGACTCTGAAAGTCCCGGTGTGTTGAAACCTTCCTGTGTTGCAACTTCAACTGAGTTAATGTTGTTAAGAATGTTGTAAATAAGAAGCTGCAAAGGATATAAATCCTTGTTCTTTATGTACATAAGTGCATCGCCGTATCCGTTCCAACGACCTACCGCATAGAAAAGGGCAAGTGACGCAAATACAGGCTTTGACAAAGGTACATAAATCTTTAAAAGAATTGTAAAGAAGCTTGCTCCGTCGATTTCAGCAGATTCTCTTAAGGAATCGGGGATTCCGTAGAAGAAGCTTCTCATAATAATCATGTTGTAAATTGACAAACAGCTTGGAATGATAAGTACAAGCGGATTGTCCAAAAGGTGCAATTGCTGCATAAGCAAGTAGTTGGGGATAGTACCTGCATTAAAGAACATTGTAATGGTAATCATTACATTGATAATTCCTTTACCCTTAAGCCCCGGGAAAATTAAGGGGTAAGCACAAAGTGCTGTCATGGTAAGTGAAATGATTGTACATATCACTGTAAGGAATGCAGTCCATGCAAATGCCTTTAAATACTTGGGATCTGCCAATACCTTCATGTAGGCATCAAGGTTGAATCCCTTAGGCCAAATGTATACTTCGTGTCTAATAAGATAGTTTGTGGATGAAAGTGATTTTGCCAAAAGATTCAACATAGGAATCAAGCAAATTGCCGCTACAAACACACATAACAGCACGAACATCCAGTCACCAAATTTTGCTCTGTTTGATTTAACTTTCATATTCTCACCTTCCTTCCTACCAAATTCCACGCTCGCCGAGCTTACGTGAAATCCAGTTAGCAGTTAAGAGGAAGAAAAGTCCTACAACAGACTGGAACAAACCGACTGCTGTTGTAAGTGAGAACTTAAGTCCCTTAATACCAACCTTATATACAAATGTTGCAATAACTTCGGCCACGTTCATAACCGCCGGGTTAGCCATAGCGAAGGGTCTTTCGAAACCACCACCGATGATACCGCCTAAGTTCATAATCAAAAGAACCACGATTGTAGGCTTGATTCCGGGAAGTGTGATGTGCCACATCTTCTTAAAACGACCTGCTCCGTCTACCGAAGCTGCTTCATAAAGTTCTGTGTTAATTCCTGCGATAGCTGCAAGATAAATGATTGAACCCCATCCGAAGTTCTGCCATACACCCATGCCTACGTAAGTAGCCACCCAGTGCTTAGCTTCACCAAGGAAAGGAATTGCTTCATGTCCGCTGGCTTTAATAAGTTCACTTATAAAACCACCGTTAGGAGCAAAAAGCTGTAATGACAAGCTGTAAATGATGACCCATGACAAGAAGTGGGGCATGTAAGCTATTGTCTGAACTACCTTTTTGAATCTCTTAAAGCAAAGTTCATTTAAGATCAAAGCAAAAATTATCGGTGCAGGGAATCCTGCAATAAGATCCAATAAGTTAAGCATCAATGTATTTCTTAATGCTTTAATGAAGTCGGGTGTTTGGAATGCTTTGATAAAATATTTCATACCATGGTTTGAAGCCCAAGGCATGTCACCCAATTTCATGTTGAGTTTATACTCTTTAAATGCGATGAGAATGTTCTTCATCGGCATATATCTGAAGATAAACAGATATATAAGCGGTAAAGCAATTAATGCATATAACTGCCAATACCTTTTCAAATAGATTTTCCAGTTGACTTTCTTTTTGGGAACCGCAACCGTAGTGTTTTTTCCCATATTTCTTTCTCCCTGCTTTCTTTCGCGTTTTCCCCTTATAGAAATATTATTATCAGGGGATGACCTTTTTCTAATCAAATATTGCTGTGGCTGTTACAATTCTTGCTATTTGTGCACATACAATTTAACGCACTAAAGGATTTTTCTTGTCAATCTGTATCCATTTTTAGAACTCTTTAATTCTTTTATATCGTACTTGCACAAAAAATACAATACAACTAACCTTTTTGCACACCCCAAAAGAGCAATTTTTAATTTTTTGCAATATTTACCGCAACTTTTGCAAGGTTAGAACATAATTGCATTGCAAAAATGAATAACGCCCACATACAATTGTTGCATGTGGGCGTTAGTGAAGCATTAAAAATGTGTGTGGGAATCATTTGAAATGCTATGGGGACAATATTTAATAATTATTGCTTTGATACTTATACTTCGTATCCTAGAATGACTCCGCCTCTTTCAGCATAGAAGCTGCAAAGGCCTGTTGTGATGCCGATTCTTACATCAGCATTCTTAAACTCTTCAATAATCTTTTCTCTTAAAGCTATTGCAAAAGAAGCTCCGTCGCAATGATCGATAATTACCTTACCGCCTTTATAACCTCTTTCCTTCATATCCTGAATGAGGCTTTCCAAAGCTCTCTTTTCTCCTCTTGCCTTATGTGTGGGCTGTAATTCGCCAAAGTCTGAAAAAATGCCGGCAATTCTTATACCGATGGCATTCGCAAATTTTGCTATAACGGGATTGATGCGTCCGTTATTGGCAAGATTTTTAAGGCTCTTTAAGCAATATCCGATTTTTAAATGATCTCTTGAATAATCTGAAAGTGCCTTGAATGTATCTTTTACATTCATGCCCTTCTTTTCACACTCAAAAAACTTTTCTGTAATAAGCTTCTGTATGGGGCCTACGCCGTTTGAATCAAGCACGCATACTTTTGCGCCTTCGTTTTCTTCTTCATAAATTCCTGCAGCGCTGTTAGCTGAGTTAAAGCTTCCTGAAAGCTTAGAAGCAAGTGTAACAATAATTGCATCTTTAGCTTTACCAATCGCCTTAAGGTAAGCATTTATATTGGGACAAGAAGAACGTGATCTTCCGTTTGTTTCTTCCATATCCTTTACCATATCCAAAACGTCAAGATTTTCATCATCAACGTACTCTTTTTCTTCAGTACAAATTGTAAGGGGTACTACTTCACAATCAAAGCCATTTTCTTTTCTTATATTTGAGGCCGAATCTAATATTAATTTCATATTTCTTCCTCCAATGTTATTTCAATAAATATCTCATGTAGTTTTGATAACTACTTCCTAACACATATATTACCATCATGGTATAGGATGTCAAGGGCATTCCGCATTTTTTTATACTTTTTTTATATGGTCAAATTCATGTATTGTTTTTCGACACGCTCTCGCTTGGGCGTCTTCGCTTCGCTACGGTCGGGTCAAAGCCAAGGTCCACCGGACCTTGTTCCCCGCACTAACGGCCGCAGGCTATAAAGAAGCCTGCTCACTAAACTCGCCGTTCCCTACTGTCCGGCTCGTTAAGTGCCGAGGCTCCACATAGTCTCAAAACATTACATGAATTTGCCCATAAAAAAGGACATTCCTTTGCGGAATGCCCTTGACATCTTATGTATTAGGTGAGAGTTGGAGCTTGTAAAGTTCGTAGTAAGCGCCCTTTTTGTCGAGAAGCTCCATGTGATTTCCTTGCTCCACGATGCGGCCGTGAGAGATAACGATGATTTTGTCGGCATGCTGAATGGTTGAAAGCCTGTGGGCTACGATAAGCATGGTGCCGATGTTCATCATCTTTTCAAGAGAGTCTTGAATGAGCATCTCGGTTTCCGTGTCGATGTTTGCGGTGGCTTCATCTAAGATCATTACGTCAGGCTTGTGAATAATGGTTCTTGCAAAAGAAAGAAGCTGGCGCTGACCTTGGGAGAAATTGTTTCCTCGCTCCCTTACTTCTTCGTTAAGCCCGCCCGGAAGCTTGTTTATAAACTTGTCTGCATTTACATACTTGCAGGCTTCCATGATTTCGTCGTTGGTAAAGTCGTCTCGCCTTAAAACAATGTTTGACTTTATGGTGCCTGAGAATATAAATACATCCTGAAGCATCTGTCCAAAGTGCTTTCTTAAAGAAGAAATCTTAAAACGCTTAATGTCGATTCCATCAATTAAAATCTGGCCCCTCTGGATGTCATAGTTTCTGCAGACCAAAGATAAAATCGTGGTCTTTCCCGAGCCTGTGGAGCCTACAAACGCTACGGTTTCTTTGGGCGATACGTGGAAAGAAACATCCTTTAACACCCATTCTTCCTTTTCATAAGCAAACCAAACGTTCTTAAACTCGATTTCACCGTTTATGTGCTCTACATCCAAAGCGTCCGGCTCGTCCACGACTTCAGGCTCCATATCCATGATAGAGAAAATCTTTTCCGCCGAAGCAAAGGCTGACTGAAGTGCGTTAAACTGCTCCGCAAGGTTTTGGATGGGGTTGTAAAACTTGTTTATGTACATATAGAAGCTTACAAGCACACCGCTTGTGATAACGCTTCCAAACATGTATGAGTTCTTTATGTAGCCGCGACCGCCTATGTATAAAAGGCATAAAACCGAGGCCATATAAAGCATATACACGCAAGGGCGGAAAACAGAAAATACCATGATTCCCATTTTACGCGCGTTTAAAAGCTTGGTGTTTTTATCGTTAAACTCTCTAAACTTCTTTCCTTCGCAGTTAAAAATCTGCGTAATCTTCATTCCTGAAATGTTTTCTGAAAGGAAGGTGTTTATATCGGTTGTTGCATCCTTTGTGCGCCTATAGCTCTTTCTTGCAAACTTTCTAAACACAAAAGTAAACAAAGCAACAAAAGGCGTAAAGCTAAGCACCATTAATGTAAGCTGCAAATTCAGAGCAAACATTGCAATCATAACACTTACGATTACAAAGAAATTCTTTATAAGGTTTACAAGAATGTTTGTAAAAAGCTGAGAAATCGCGTTTGTATCGTTGGTTACTCTTGTTACAAGCTTACCTACGGGGATGTGATTTAACTGATCGTGAGAAAGCGATTCAATGTGTCTGAATGCGTCTTCTCTGATATTTGATAAAATCTTTTGGCCAGTTCTTTGTAAGATCATTGCCTGAGAGTAAGTGCAGATAACGGTAATTACCAGCACTCCTGCGTACAAAGCAACCATCTTGTAAAGCTCATTCATTTCGAATTTGTTTTTAATAAGTTCTTCTACGTTACCTATGATAAGAGGTGATACCACATCATAAGTTATGGATAATACAAGAATAAAGAACAAAAGCACAAAGCTCTTCCAGTAAGGCTTTGCATAGTGAAGGAGTCTCTTTACGATTTCTGAGTCCTTCATGTTTCTTTCAAAGCCGATTGCCGTTTTTTTGTCTTTCATTGTAGCAAAGGCGATGATAAATAATGTAGAAAGAACGCCGATTACAGCGCCTACGCACAAAAGAGGATAATACTCACGCATCTTTTTCTTCCTCCTTTGCTTCCTTGTCTTCAAGCATCTGCGACTTAACCATTTCGGCGTAGTCTTTATTTCGCTCTATTAATTCTTTATGGGTGCCCACATCAAGCACTTTTCCGTCATCGATAAAGATAATCTTGTCCATTCTTTCGATGGTGGAAATTCTGTGAGCTATCAAAATCGTGGTCTTGCCCTTTCTTGTGGTGGCAAGGTTATTTAAAATGATTCTTTCTGTCTTTGTATCAACCGCAGAAACGGAGTCATCCAAAATAAGGATTTCCGCATTCTTCATTAAAGCTCTCGCAATGGAAATTCTTTGCTTTTGTCCGCCTGATACCGTTACACCTCGTTCACCAAGAATTGTCTCGTATTCAAGAGGGAATTCCATGATGTTTGAATCCACATCGGAAAGCACTGCTGCCTCCTTAATGGCTTCTTTGTCCGAAGAATCTTCTTTTGAAAAAGCAATATTTGAAGCAATGGTATCGCTAAACAAGAAATTATCCTGAGGAACGTACGCTATATGCCTTCTTAATTCCTTAATGGGAATCTCGTTTACATCCTCGCCGTCAACAAATATCTTTCCATCATCCACCATGTAGGTCCTCGCAATAAGGTCAACGATGGTGGTCTTTCCGGCACCGGTCTTACCGATAAGGCCAACGTTTTCACCTGCATTTATCTTAAAAGAAACATCTGTTAAAACCTGCATTTCGCTGTTAGGATAAGTAAAGTTTAAGTTCTTAAACTCGATTTCTCCCTTAATGTTTCTTTCTTTAGTATCAATGCCTTCTTTATCCTTAACATCAATATCCGCTGTAAGGAAGTTGTCCACTCTCTTACAGGAAGCCTTTGCTCTTGCGGTCATTTCAATAAGAATGGAAACCGCTTCGATGGGCCAGATGATGGTGGTAAAGTAGCTTATAAATTCAACAAGTTCGCCTGCTTTAAAGGTTCCGTTATATACAAGATATCCGCCGTATCCGATGATTACGCAGATAACGGATTCCACAAACAGGATAAACAAAATGTTCATTAAAGTGGAAATGCAGGTAAACTTGATGTTTATCTTTTCGTTTTCTTTATTTAATTTTCTAAATGCCATAAGCTCTTTTACTTCTTTTGTAAAAGCCTTGATTACGGCAATTCCCGAAAATGACTCCTGAGCAAAATCCGAAAGGCGTGAAAACGCTTCCTGTCTTTTATCCCAGGTCTTTGTCATGAAATATCCGATTAAAAGCGCCATAAGAAACAAAAGAATCATTGGAAGCATTGATAAAGCCGTGAGCATTTTGTTCATATGAAGCATCTTTGTAAAGGCAAGGCCTCCAAGCAAAAGGGCGTCAAAGAAAGTTAAAACGCCACCTCCGAATGAGTCTTGAATGGTGTCCACATCGTTTGTGAAAAGACTCATAAGGTCGCCCACTTTATTAAAGTGATAAAACTGCTGCGATAAATCCTTGCAATGGTCAAACATTCTTTTACGAATGTCGGTTTCGACTCTTACTGCTGCTCCAAAGAAACAGTAACGCCATAAAAATCTTCCGCCGCAAACCGTAATAACCACAAATATTAAGGGCTTACAGATTCTATCAAGCAAGAAGTCCATATCAAACGAAACGGTAGCGCCACCTATTTCCACTACGCCATCGTTCATGCCGTTTACAACATACTTATAAAGTTCAGGAACTTTAAGCTGTCCGTAATCGACTGCGAAGAGTGCCAAAATACCCAAAAGTAAGAACAATCCGTACTTAAGGTAGTAGTGCACAAATCTCTTGTGAAATACCATATCCTTACACCATAACTTTCTCTAGAATAATTTATCTATAATCTGACGAAGATCCTCAAAGGTTTCCATTTCATTTATGTTTTTCCTAAGCTTGCAGGCGCCTTCAAATCCCTTTAAATACCAGGAAAGATGTTTCCGCATTTCGCGAACGCCTATGTACTCTCCCTTATATTCAAGCTGAAGGTCTGCATGACGAAGAATAGTTTCTTTTATCTCTTCTTTTGTGGGAGGAGTGTAGTCTTTTCCTTCCAAAGCATAGGTAATCTCTTTAAATATAAAAGGGTTTCCTTCCGCGGCCCTGCCCACCATTATACCATCGCAGCCGGTTTCCAAAAGCATTTTTTTCGCGCTGTTTTTGCAAGATATATCGCCGTTACCGATTACCGGAATTTTGACCGAATCTTTAACTTCCTTTATAATTTCCCAGTCGGCATTTCCCGCGTAAAACTGCTCTCTTGTGCGGCCGTGCACCGTAACAGCCGATGCTCCCGCTTCCTCACATATCTTTGCAATTTCAACCGCATTTACGTGTTCATCGTCAAAACCTTTTCTCATTTTGACGGTGACGGGTTTCTTTATGGCCTTAACGATTTCACTTACAATTTCATAAACCAGTTTCGGCTCTTTCATAAGGTAAGAACCTTCATGGTTGTTTACAATCTTTGGAACGGGGCAGCCCATATTAATATCCAGTATCGAAAAAGGCCTATCCTCGATTCTTTTTGCAATTTCCGCCATAATCTTTGGGTCGCTTCCAAATAGTTGAAGCGACACGCAGTCTTCATCGGGATGAATGGCCATAAGGCTTTCGGTGTTTTTATTGTTATAAAGAATCGCCTTGGCACTTATCATTTCCATTGAAGTCATGCCCGCATTGTTTTCTTTACAAAGTAAACGAAAAGGCAGGTCGGATACGCCTGCCATAGGAGCCAATATAACGTTGTTTTTTAAATTAGCTGTTCCAATTTTCATACTTATAATTTCTTAGAGTTCTTTGCGTAAATAATTCTTAAGCCTTCAAGAGTAAGAGTGGGGTCGTAAACATCGATCATGTCGGTTTCTTCGGAAACAAGTCTTCCAAGACCGCCTGTAGCCACAACCTTTAAGTTTTTAAGGCCCGATTCTCTCTTAACTTCTTTAATTATATATTCCGTCGCACCGATCTGGCCATACATAAGGCCTGCCTGCATGGAAGAAATTGTTTCTCCTGCCAGAATCGATGCAGGTTTCTTTATTTCTATTTCAGGAAGCTTTGCGGTATCGCTCCATAAAGCCTTTGCGCTAATCTTAATGCCGGGAGCCGTGATTCCAACGCCAAAGCAGCCGTCCTCCGTCACCAAATCATAGGTGGTGGCGGTTCCAAAGTCAATCACCAAAACGGGGCCTTGGTACTTTTCAAAAGCAGCTACCACGTCAACAATTCTGTCAGCACCGATTTCTCTGGGATTCTCCGTTGTTATCTTAATGCCCGTCTTTGTGCCGGGGCCCACGATTATAGGCTTAATGTTTAAATATCTTGTGATGGCGCCTGTAAGAGCATGCATAACCTTTGGCACAACGCTTGCAATGATTGCTCCGTGAATATCCGAAATTTCCACATTGTTTGTCTCTATGAGATTCTTAATCATGAGACCGAATTCATCGGATGTACGCTCCAAATTTGACATCATTCTAAAGGAGGTAACAAGCTTTTCGTCCTTGTACACTCCGTACGTAATGTTTGTGTTTCCAACATCTACAACCAGTATCATAATCTATCCTTCCTACTCTTCGTCCAAAGAAATATCTTCGCCTAACACTATCACTCTGTAAAAAAGATTCAAGGACTCAAAGAGCTCCTGCCTTGTGGCTCTTATCTTATTTACCAAAAGGCCCGCTGCGATTTCATCGTACATATAGTCTTCATCACTTGCCTGAGTGGTGATTTCAAGTTCGCCCTCTTCATCAAATCCTATGGTGATAATGCCGCCTACTTCTTCCGTAAAAAGAACGCAGATGATGTTAAGTTCTTTCTTTATAGATTCCGGAATCTTAGAAAATACCGGATTTAAGTAGTACTTTTCTTCATACGCATTTGCTGCGCAAATAACAGTTTTTTCCATTAATTAAATATCCTTAATCTACTTATCTTCATATCCCAAGGTAGCCGCCATAATTGCCTTTATGGAGTGCATACGGTTCTCGGCTTCGTCAAATACCTTAGACTTTTCCGATTCAAACACTTCATCCGTAACTTCCATTTCCGCACGGTTAAAGCGCTCGCCCATTTCTTTGCCGATTTCCGTCTTATGGTCATGGAAGGCAGGAAGGCAATGTAAGAAAATAACATTGTCGGCCGCATTGTCCATACAAGCCTTATTTACCTGGTAAGGAGAAAGTTCTCTGATTCTTTCTTCCCACACTTCAACAGGTTCGCCCATGGATACCCAAACATCCGTATAAATGATGTTTGCATCCTTAGTGCCCGCCTTAACATCCTCTGTTAAAGTGATGCTTCCGCCTGTCTTAGCTGCAATTTCTTCGCAGGTTTTAACAAGTGCCGCATCCGGGAAATAATTCTTTGAAGAGCATGCAGTAAAATGCATACCCATCTTTGCACAGGTTACCATTAGGGAGTTAGCCATATTATAACGTGCATCGCCCATATATGTAAGCTTTAAGCCCTTAAAGAAACCAAAATTTTCTTTTATCGTTATTAAATCAGCAATCATCTGAGTGGGATGGAACTCATTTGTAAGTCCGTTCCATACAGGCACATCGGCTTCTTTTGCAAGTTCTTCAACGATTTCCTGTCCAAAGCCTCTGTATTCTATACCGTCAAACATTCGGCTAAGCACTCTTGCCGTATCCGCAATGCTTTCTTTTTTTCCAATCTGCGAACTCTTTGGATCAAGGTATGTAGTTCCCATTCCCAAGTCATGAGCCGCCACTTCAAAAGAACATCTGGTACGGGTGCTCGTCTTTTCAAAAATAAGCGCTACATTCTTTCCTCTAAAGACATCATGAAGCACGCCTTTTTTCTTCATATCCTTAAACTTAAGCGACAAGTCCACAAGATACTCAATCTCTTCAGGAGTATAGTCTAACAGTTTCAAAAAGTCACGATTTTTTAAATTCATAGCCACACCTTCCCTTGTTCGTTCTCATGCTTTAATCCAATAAAGTATACAAGCATGATTATATACTTAACCGCTCCGAAAAGTAAAGACTATCTTGGCTTCACAAGCGAGTGGATGTTTCCCTTGAAGACTTTCCGCAGCCTCGGTGCTTGGCGAGGTATTTTCGAGCCTAGCATCCGCTAGTGCGAGGACGTAAGCGAGAGCGGGTCTGAAAGGGAAATATCCACTCGCTTGTGCACAAAAAGACCGCCCCTTTCGGAGCGGCCTTAGCGTGTGCTTATAAAACTTCTTTAACGGATTTTGCAAGACCTGCGATACCCTGAATTTCTGAAGGGATGATAATCTTGGTAGCCTGACCGTTTGAAGCTGCTTCGAATGCATCGAGGCTGCGAAGCTTGATAACAGCTTCGTCTGCGCCGGCTTCTTTGATCATCTTGATACCGTCTGCTGTAGCCTGCTTAACCTTTAAGATAGCTTCAGCTTCACCTTCGGCTTCGCGAATCTTCTTTTCCTTTTCAGCTTCTGCACGAAGAATAGCTGACTGCTTTTCAGCTTCTGCTTCAAGGATAACTGATTCTTTCTTACCTTCTGCAACAAGGATTGTTGACTTCTTTTCACCTTCTGCTTTAAGGATAGCTTCACGTCTTTCACGTTCTGCCTTCATCTGCTTCTCCATTGCATCACGGATAGCTGTAGGAGGCATGATGTTCTTTAATTCAACACGGGTAACTTTGATTCCCCAAGGGTCTGTAGCTTCATCAAGTGTGGCACGCATCTTTGTGTTGATGGTTTCTCTTGATGTAAGAGTCTGGTCAAGTTCAAGGTCACCGATGATGTTACGAAGTGTTGTAGCTGTTAAGTTTTCAATAGCTACCATAGGTGATTCAACACCGTATGTGAAAAGCTTGGGGTCTGTAATCTGGAAGAAAACGACCGTGTCAATCTGCATTGTTACGTTATCTTTTGTAATAACGGGCTGAGGAGGAAAGTCCACAACCTGTTCCTTTAAAAGAACTCTCTTTGCTACCTTATCAAGGAAAGGCATTTTAAAGTGAAGTCCTACTGACCATGTTGCCTGATAAGCACCAAGTCTTTCAACGATATAAGCATGTGCCTGAGGCACGATTTTGATACAAGAAATAATAATAATGATTGCCAATATTACAATTGCAATTATAACAAATTCCATTTTTCTCCTCCTAATTGTATTGAAGCGCGTTTATTATTCTACGATTAGTTTTACGCCTTCAACTGCTTTGACGGTTACAACGCTACCTTCTTTAATCGGCTCGCCGTTAAATGATTTAGCGCTCCAATCAACGCCTGCAACCTTAACAACTCCAACGCCCTGGATGTTGTTTATCTCTGTCATTACGACAGCCTGTTTACCTATCATCCCCTCAATGTTTGTGCGGGTTCTGTTTTTGTTAAAGTACTTAACTGCGATGGGCCTTGTAAAGTAAAGCAAGACGCCCGATCCGATTAAGAACACCGCGATCTGTACCCATAAGGGGAGTTTGAAGGCTGCACAGATGCAAGCTAGAATAGCTCCTCCGGCGAACCATATTGTGGTAAGTCCCATGGTTGCAAGTTCCACAACAATAAGTACCGCAAAAACGACAAGCCAGATAATCATCATGTTGATATTCATTTGTTACTCCCTCCTTTTGACAACATTCTATATTATTTCATGCAATAAAAAAAGAGCCTATCGCTATAAAATAGGCTCTTATAATTTGTCATTATGATAAATTAGCATCCGTAATCCACATTCTTACCCGCATATTTGGTAGAATCCTGAAGCTTTAAATCCTTTTGATATTGATTGTCTTCATTATAATACTTAATCTGCGTGGTGGTGGTGCCGCCTGATACATAGGTGCGTCCGCATTCAGGGCAAATGGCCGTATGTATGGCAACACTTGCTCTTATCACCTTACCGTTGTTCATTTCGGCGTCTTTATAAGCGTTTGAAACATGCTCCTGCTCATGGGCTCTTACTCTTGAAGCCACGGCAGCTCTCGGAATATGCTGAGCTGATTTAAAAGAAACCATCTCGTCGGAACCGTCTTTGTACTTACGGTTTTTACAGGTTTCGCACTCGCATCCGATGCCGTGTCTCTTTTTAAACTTTTCTATGGACTCTTCAACAGGGTCCTTGATGCCCATGTCTTCTTTTCTTTGTTCTTCAAGTTTCTTTTCATAGGGAGTTTGAGTAATATTTTGTAAATCATTTCCGTACGAAAAAGGATTTGAAAAACCGCTACCGATTGAAATGCTCATTGGCACCTCCCGGCGCTATTCTTTTGCGCGCCTTTTCTTTTTGTACATCATCATGTCCGCCTTCTCGATTGCCCAGTTAATATCAAAGGGGCCGTCTGTGAAAGCATAGCCAACAGATACGCCTGTAAATGTAGGCTCGTTACGATGTATCTCCTTAATGTTTGTTTCAAATCTGTCTATCAAAGCCCAAAGCATCTCATCTGACTGTGCCTTGGCATATTTACTCTTTTTCTTTAGTATAACACAAAATTCGTCTCCGCCGATTCTAAAGCAATAACCTTCTTTAGCAAAGTGCTTCTTTATTTCGGAAGCTGCCAGTTGAAGGGCTCTGTCGCCCACTCTGTGGCCGAAGGTATCGTTGATAGTTTTAAAAGAATCCACGTCGAAAATAAATACGCAGGTGGGGTAATTAACACGCTTTAACATCTTTTCGTATTGCCAGCGGTTAAGCATTCCCGTTAACTTATCAAGCTGGATCACAAGGTTGTTTATATAGATATATGCCATTATAAGGGCAAATTCTATAACCACAAATGCCGTTCTTACGTTTTTAAATACGATCTGAATCGGCAAAGTAAGGGCCAAAAAGATGCATATTGAAAGCACGATTCCCTTTGAAAAGCTTTGGTATTGCATTCCCTTCATAATAATGTAATTTACAAAAAGAAGGGTGAATGATACGTAAAGTATCACATAAAGGCTATAAAGGCTTCCTCTTGAGTATACGTTGCTTTCATCCATGTAGTAAATAAAACCGAATTTTGCACTCAAAAGCTGAACCACAGTATTAACGGCCAAAAGAATGTAGAATATATACATTCTTTTTACTACCTTTAAAGAAGCAATTGCCACAACAATCAAAACAGGAATAAAGGAAAACTCTAAAATCTTCATTGCATAATGCAAAACTCTCAAAGATTCATCCGCTCCGTTTAGCCTGTCAGCCACAAAGGAGCACACCGAAGCTGCCGCAAGTATTCCAAATTCCAAAGAAAATGCTTTCTTTAAATCATTATCCAATATAGGGTTTGTCCAGATTACCATGCCCAAAGCTATGGCCGATAAAACCTGAATATAAACTACCGCCGAGTAAAATTCCATTGCACCACCTACCTATTAAGATAAGCCACCTTCTCTTTTGGAAGGTAAGTGCCTAAGATATTGTGTAATCTGTCGGCATCTATTGGCTTACTTAAATAATCTCTGAATCCGTATCCTAGGTATTCTGACTTTGAATGAGCCGATTCGTTTGCTGTAAGCGCCACAACCGGCGTATCCTTATAAATGTTTGGATACAATTCTTTGATTTTTTCCAATGTCTCAATACCATTCATTTCGGGCATTTGATGATCAAGGAAAATGATATCATATTTCTTTTCCTGAATCATCTTAAGACATTCTTTTCCGCCCGAAGCAAAGTCGGGGGTAAATCCGTAATATTTCATGAGGCCTTTGCAGACCGCAAAATTAACCTTATTATCATCCACCACCAAAACATCGGCAGTGGTGGCAACAAACTTTTCTTTGTTTGCTTCCTTCGAAAACTCTTTTTCTTTTAAAGGAGTGGCATCGGTAACAGTCTGCCAAACCGAGAAAAAGAAAGTGGAACCTAGTCCGTAAGTGCTTTCTATCTGAAGCTTGCTTCCCATTAAATTAAGTAAAGAAGAAGTAATGGCAAGGCCTAAGCCTGTGCCTTTAATATTCCTGTTTCTTTCTTCATCAACACGGCTAAAGGCCTTTGCAAGCTTTGGAATATCTTCTTTTTTAATTCCGATGCCTGTATCGATAACCCCTACGTTTAAGTATCCTGACTTTTTGTCTAAGTCTGAATAATTAAAATCCATTCTTAATGAAACCGAACCTTCTTTAGTGTACTTAATGGCATTTGATAAAAGGTTCATTATTATCTGACGGATTCTAACGTCATCTCCGTAAAGGCCTGCGGGCATGTTGTTTCCGATTTCAAGCTTAAAGCCCAAATCTTTTGCCTTTGCCTCACTCCTCATTATATCAGCCAGTTCATAACTGATTGTTTTTGTGGAGTAAGAATTTGGAACTATGGACATTTTTCCCGCCTGCATTTTGGAAAGGTCCAAAAGGTCATTAATTAAAGAAAGTAAAATCTTACCGCTTGAATTGATTTCTGATGAAAGCTGGCGTGTGGATAGTTCTTTTGTGTCGTTTAAAATAATCTGATTCTTTCCAAGAACCGCAGTTAAAGGTGTGCGCATTTCATGAGTCATGCTTACCATAAAGCGTTCTCTTTCTTCCTGCATTTCCGCCATCTTTTCACCCTTCTTGTAATCTTCTATAAAAGTAAAATACTTCTTTATCATAAGAAGAGTGTCTATGATTACAAACACAATAATGCTGTAAATAATCGTAATGCCTGCTGTTTCAAGGTCTTTTTTATCAAGCATCAAAAGCATTAATGTTAGGCTGTATACATTTGAAACCACAGTTTCATAGGGGTTAAGAGTAAACACGGTTCCAACAGAAATCATCACAACAATCCAAAGAACATAGTTTACCATGTTGCTTCGCTCACCTGATAAAATCATCGCCTTTGCGGCCCATGTATAAATTCCCAAAACAAGAAACCATGTAAGGTGTTGCAAAAACCTTCCGTTTCTATTTAAGTTTTCTTTACTCTTATAAAACGGCACCACCCTATAGATAAACAGAAGCATCAATATTGCTGCAAGGTTGATGCAGGCAAAAGAAACATATTCCTTTATAACGCCTTCGTTTACCCCGCCGTAATATATAAAACCGGAGACAATGGCAACAACTGCGTATACAAGCGAAAAAGATGTGATAAAGAAAATGTCTTTTTCGCGCTTCTTAATGCTATAGCTGCTGTTTCTGCATTCGTAAAAATCCCGATTTATGCTTTTTAGTTTATCAAGAAGCTTATTCATGTGCCCTCCGATTTGTTTTAGTACCTTAGTCCTATTTTTATATTACCAAAAAATCGGACACATTTCTATAGCAAATTCTTCATTAACTATTTCCTAATTCAAAAATGATACTATTTTTACAGTATCTATTTATTTAGGTAGTAAAAGGGTGAGAATATGAATAAAGCGGATTTTGAAATTAAGGCTCTTTGTGCCGGATGCAATCAAAAAGATATTTTGGATTTTGAGAATGCATTTAAGAATGTAACGGGATACCCCATGGACAGTGTTTTGATCGATTCTGCGTTTTTAAAAGAAAACGGCAGCTCTACTTCCTGCGCATGTAAGGCGTTGATGGTTGCAAAGAATTCGATGGAAAACATAAACCGAATTGCGGAGGTATTTGAAAGTTTTTTTAGGCAACTCGCGTAATATGATAAAATTAATTCCTGATTAAACTATTTCAATCGTTTAATCAGGAATTCTCCATTTTCCTTAAGCCACTTTCTGTGCTCTTTGTAGTCGGGCATAAATTCCTCCACCAAATGCCAGAAAGCCTTGGAATGATTCATATGTACGCGATGGGATAATTCATGCACCACCACATATCTTATAACCGGTTCCGGACACAGTGCTAAAAGACAATTAAAGTTTAGATTACCTTCTCTTGAGCAACTGCCCCATCTGGTTTTCTGTGTTCTGAAGGCTACACGCCCATAAATAACACCCATTATTTCTGAATAATCTTCCACAAGCGGTAAGATTATTTTTTTTGCTTTCTTTTTAAGCTCTTTTAATTCTTCTTCGGTAAGCTTATCTATTGTGTCAAACTGAGATGCCTTTTTAAGCATCTTTCTTTGATTATTTATTATCCATTCTTCCTTTGATGAAAGCAGCTTATCTATGGCGGCTTTTGACATCAAAAGAGGAGCCTTTACCAAAACGCTTCCGTCAGGGCGTATTTCAACGGAAAACGTTCTTCTTTTACTTCTTATTAACTCGTAATCCATGTCTTAAATATAGATATTAAACTATCTTTGTCTTCTGTCCTTTCCTGTTTGAGTGTAGTATAAGCTCTTATCCTTATACATATTTTCATCGGCTATGCCGATTATTTCATCAATTGTCTTATCGGGATATTCCATGGATGTAGCATATCCTATGGCCATTGAGAGCTGTGTGTCATAGTGACTGGGCCAATTATCCATGTTTTCTTTAATAAGTTCTGTGATTCTTTCAACAGGCACGTGGTTTGTGCGAACGATAGCCATAAATTCGTCACCGCCGGTCCTAAAGATGTCTCCGAAGTTTCCGACTGTGTTCTTTAAGCATTCGGCCGCAGCTTTAATATAGTCATCGCCTGCCTGATGTCCGAAAGTATCGTTAACATGCTTTAAGCCATTTAAGTCCATTGCAATAATTGTAACGTTTGAAGGAAGCTTTCCTCCTTGGGCACTTGCCACGATTTCAGCCACCATACCTTCGTAGGCATGCCTGTTTCCAAGCTGTGTAAGCTCGTCTGTGAGGGCTCTCTTTTTATACTGGCGTTCTACCTCATATGATAGCATTTCACCGATCACTTCGTGTCTGTGAGCTTCTTTACTGTTATCCGCAAAGAGCCTTAAGGTCTTAAAGTAATCATCAAAGAAATCTCTGTATTCCGTTCTGTCTAAGCCAAACTCATCTATCAAAACGCAGTACATATCAAGCTTATCCGCAATGGTCTCACATCTTGATATCATCATTGTGGCGTATTGCACCAGTTTTCTTGTTTCCATACGGCCTTTGATCCATCTTAAGATAGGAATCATGACTTCGGAATAATCGGCGGTAACATCATTATTAAAGACTCCGCTTTCCATAAGCACGCAAAAGTCATTTATATAGGTATCCGTAGGTACCTTTTCCATATCGATTAAGGCCTTAGCCCCAAGAACATAAAGAATAACAACGCTTCTTACTTCTTTATCTATGGAAACATCGCTGTATTTTTCTATTCTGTCTAACTGATATTCATACTCTTTTCTTTTTCCAAGAAATGCGTAAGCCTGAAGAAGGTTACAATCAAGCATAATAAGGTTCCTTGGCGGAAGCTCACAAAGGGTGACAAAGGTCTTCATTGCATCAACGTACTTTACGGCTTCTTTGGTTATACCGCTTTTAATGAAGATGTCAACGGCCTGAGAAAGGGCCGCACCCATGCAAAAATCCGGAACGTCTTCCATGTCCAGGATTTTGTTTATGCAGCGAACGCACTCCGAGTATGAGTTCACCATCATGTAATATTCAATTTCTTTAATATACAAAAAAGGCAGATGAAGCTTTTTAAGTTCCGGCCTTCTTGAGATATTGGCGGCATATTTCTGCGTGCAAAAATGCAGGCGGTCAATGTCGAATTCTCCGGCACTTCTTGATACCTTAAAATAAAAGGTTATAAAGTCGGAAATGTACTCAGCTTCCGCCTCCGAATCCTTTATAAAAAATTCGGTGGCATCTTCAATCTGCGATCTTGTTATGCTCCTGGTTTCCGAAGCATTCAATTCTTTAATTTGAGAAATGTCCATGTTTACCCCTTAACACATACACTTGCTATAAAACTATTTTAACACTGATTGGATGGATGCGCCACGCACCCTCTACTTTATGGTTTTTTCATTTAAGCTCTCGCAGAGAGCTTAAATGAAAAAACCACCAACGCTCACTGCATCGGTGGTTACTTTCGGTTTTAGTTTTCCACTATTTTTCGGGGATATATTCAACAATATCGCCGAAGTCTGTATGCAAAATACTGCAGATTCTGCATAATACATCCATGGATACAAGCTCCTCTTTGTGGAACTTTGTCATGGTGTTAGGAGAAATATCAGCAGCCTTACGAAGTTCTGCCGCGCTCATTTTCTCATCGATTAATCTTTTCCAAAGTTTATTGTATGAAACAGCCATATTTCTGCACCTCCATTGACTAATTATATAGTAGTAAATCAAAAATAACAAGGAATTAACAGTAAAAAATCATAAAATATTTATTTTTAATGAGTAAAGATATAATTTACTCAATAAATAAATCGTTTTTCTTTGGATTAATTTAGTTTTCACATTATCTTATATGTGCTTTAAACACTGCGTTTGCTTATAAGTTTCTTCGGAAGGTACTTTAATAATTTCTCTTCCAAGTCAGCTCCGCTTACAGGTTTGGGAAGATAATCCGTAAAGCCTGCTTTAATGTAGTCTTCTCTGTTTCCGTATCCTACATTCGCCGTAAGGGCTATTGCGGGGGTATCGGAGTTTTGTCCGTCCATAACGCTTTCTCTTATTATGGATAAGGTTTCTATTCCGTCAAGATTCGGCATAAGGTGGTCCATTAAGATTAGGTCAAAGTGTTTCTTTTTACACATCTCAATGGCTTCTTTTCCGTTCTTTGCGGTAGAAATGGCTACCTTTGTTGATTTTAAAAGGCTTGTAATAACCATAAGGTTTATTTTTACATCGTCAACCACAAGTACCGATGCTTTGGGGGCCTCGAATTTTGCTTCGTAGCCTTTTTTAATGTTTGTATTTTCATCAATGTACTTGTAAATATCCCCAAGGGGTTCTTTGGACACGATTTCCTGAGGCAGAATGACCGTAAATATGGAACCTCTGTTGACCTTTGAATTTACGGAGATGGAGCCTCCCATAATACGGGTAAGGTGATCTACAATTGTAAGGCCTAAGCCCGTTCCGCCGTTTTTATCGTTTCCGGTCTTAGCAAAGGCTTTAAATAATCGGTCCCTGTCTTCTTCAGCAATTCCGACACCGGAATCCTCTATGGAAGTTACAAGCTCTAAGGTTCTTGAATCCAAGGGATTTGCGCTTACTCTGAAAATAACCGTTCCTTCCTTTGTAAACTTAACGGCGTTGCTTAATAAGTTCATTATTATTTGTCTTATTCTGCTTTCATCGCCAACAAGTTCTTTGGGAATGGTTGAATCTATTGCCAGGGCGAGTTTTATGCCCTTAGCGTCCGCAAGCTGCACAACGGAGTTGTAGCAATCGGTTATAAGGCGTCCTACGCTGTATTTTGATAAGCAAAGCTCCATATCATCGGATTCTATCTTTGAATAGTCTAAGATGTCGTTTAAGAACCCAAGAAGGGATTTACAGGAGCTTTGGATATTTGCGGCATACTCGTTTATCTGCTCGTTTTCCGCTTCTCTTAATATAAGCTCATCCATGCCCATAATTGTAGTTACGGGAGTGCGGATCTCATGACTCATATTAAAGATAAATTCTCTTCTTGCTTTGCTTCTTGCTTCATATTCCCACACACGCTTATCCGAATTGCTTCTAAGGAAGTAAACGGCCAAAGAAAGCGCTGAGGCAAGCAAAATCATGTGAAGTGAAAACCACACATTTACCCAGGTGGGAATGTTCTTTATCATAAGCCTTTCGATCTTATCGGGGAAAACCTGCATCAGCACAAGTTCTATTCCCACTAGGGTCGCGGTGGTGGCAAGCCATTTCCACGAGCGATAAATGGTCGTCCCTATAATAGGAAATAGCATGTAAAAAATTGCAGCCTGGAATGTGCCCATATAATAAACCATGATGCCGTATTCCAAAGCATAAATCACGCTTCCCACAAAAATATATAAGTAGGAATCGGGAAAATTTGTATTAAGGGTTCTTTCTCCCACCATCCACCAAATCACATTAAGTATAAGGCAGATTAGCTCCAAAGAAACCGGAACCGTCACAAATAGCCTTATTGCCTTGGCGCTTGAGTCGATTAAGGGCTTTAAGCCCAAATTCCACATAAGGCCGTAGACAATCAAATTAATGACAAGTACCCCTAAGAAAATACGTACTACGTCAATCGATATTATTCTTGTGTTTGCATCGTCCGAGAGCATCCCCCTGATGCCCTTCTTTTTAGCCAACATATCGTTTTAACCTTTCTTAGTCTATTCTCTAACCATTGATAAAATCGGGTCAACCTCCGAAGCCTTTCTTTTTATGGTTTCAAGGTTATCTCTTAAGTATTCTTCAAGCTTTTCTATTTCTTCGTTAGAAAAACCCTTTTGCTTTTCTATCTTGCAATCCGGCACAAATCCTTCCGCGAAAAAATCCCCCGCTTCAAATCTTACGTAGGCTTTCTTTTTTCCGTCCTTTTCGATGACTCCCGATATTAACATGTTAAGCTCTTCCATGTCAGTCACCCCTTCCGAATTCTTCCAAAGTCTTCATAAGTTCCCTTATGTTAATGGGCTTTGATAAATGGGCGTTCATGCCGCTTTTAATGGATTTTCTCTTGTCTTCTTCAAATGCGTTTGCGGAAAGAGCAATAATGGGAATCGCCTTGCTTCCTTCCATCTCTCTTATTTTAGCCGTTGCCTCATATCCATCCATTACAGGCATCTGAATATCCATTAAAATAAAGTCTACAAAAGAAACGCCGTTTTGCTTTAAAATGTTTATGGCATCGGAACCATCAACCGCTTCTGTAACCTCTAAGCCTTCTTCTCTTAGGATAGAAGAAATAATTTCTCTGTTTAAGTCGTTATCTTCAACCACCAGCACCTTCTTTTTCTGTAAGGAAGCGTACTTGGTTTCTTTTTTCTCAACTTCTTTTACATTTGCCTTAACCTGTCTTAAGTTAAGTGAAACGGTAACCTTTGTGCCTTCTCCGAGCTTTGATTCAATGTTGATTTCTCCGCCTAAAAGGTCCACAAGGTTTTTAACAATGGACATTCCAAGGCCGGTTCCCTCTACGCCGCTTGATGTGGTGTTTTGCTCTCTTGTAAAGGGGTCGTAGATGTGCTTTAAGAATTCTTCGCTAATGCCGATTCCGTTATCCTTTACCGCAAACAGGAAGCTTGAGTAACCTCTCTTTGAGTTTTTAAGCTCTCTTATGGTACAAGAAACGCTTCCGCCTTTATCGGTATATTTAATGGCGTTTGAAATGATATTTATCATAATCTGCTCGATGTGAACGTAGTCACAATAAACAAGCGGATTCTTTATGTCTTTTCTGTAGCAACGGAAAGTGATGTTCTTTTGCTTAGCATTTTCCGTGCACATGTCCATAACGGTTCTGAGTTCTTTAACGATATCTACGGGAGCCACTTCACTTTCAATCTTTCCGGACTCCACTCTCGACATATCCAAAACATTGTTTATAAGGCTAAGTAAGTGGCGCCCGGATAAGTCGATTTTTTCAAGATAGTCGTTTAGCACATTTGGATCGTGCATGTGCTTTTTGGCAAGAAGCGTAAATCCGATTATTGCGTTCATAGGGGTTCTTATGTCATGCGACATGTTAAATAAAAACGCGCTCTTTGCTTCGTTGGCGGCATCCGCCTTCGCTCTTGCTTCTTTAAGCTTGTTTTCGTATTCAACCTTTTCGTTGAAGTCTTTATCCGCAGGGCTAAAGCCTATAACCACGTTTTCAGGCTCGGTGATGCCTTCGTCGGGCTTTGCCACAAGCATTTCCATATATCGGTATTCGCCTCCGAAGTCACGCCTGTAGGCAACGGAAAATCTTCTTCTGTCAGAAAGACGCTTAAGAGCCTTGTTGACATCAAGAATATCCATAAGCTTTTCTCTGTCTTCAGGGTGAACGTAGGCTTCAATGTAATACTTAAACTTTTCTCTGAAAGAAACGTCCTTTTTAAGAAGCTTGTTTGCCACCGCATCGGCTCTTCCGATGTAGCTTTGCAGGCACTCGTCTTTCTTAAAGTTATAATAAAGAAGAATCGAATAGTCCTGAGCCAGGATATCAATAAGGCCGGTTCTTAAATCATCGTCTCTCTTTCTTAAAACTTCGTCTCTAATTTCTTTGTCTGCACTTCTTACTCCAAGTAAGAAGAAACGTCCGTCTTCTCTGTCAAGAAGCACAAACTTTGCCATCATATATTTTTCAAAGCCGCTCTCACCAAGCACTTTGAAGGTGCATGTGTAGGTCTTTTTCTTTCTTAATTGCTTATAAATGTATTCTGCCTCAAATTCCTTTGAAACTCTTAATTTATCGGAATATACGATGTAAGAACGGATTGCGCTTGCAACACGGGCGCTGTAGCTGTAATCACCGTAAGTCTTCTTTATGCCCTTTTCAAATGATTTGGTCATTCTGTAAGAGCGGACGTAATCTCGGTCCACATTCACCATGAACACGCCTTCAAAATCTTCGCAAAGTGCTCTCATCATCTGAAGGTATTCAATCTGGGTGGAATTTACGATTAAAACATAAGCTAACGCCATGGCAACGGTTACACCGATTGATATAAATCCGTAAGCCACAAATACCTGCAAGGCATTGCCTAAAAGAATGATAACAGGGTATAACACAAAGGCTAAGAAAAGCTTCTTATCAGCTTTAATCTCAGCTTTTGCCCACAAATAAGACGCTCTTATTGCAAGGGCTATAAGGTAAATTGTGGTAATTATATAAGCAAACAGGAAAAACGGACCGCGAATATAGTGTCCGGAATCATCTACGTAAAATATCAAATTATTCCATGGAGCTGAAGCTATTAAAAGAATTGCCACACCTATGGGCAAAAATGTAAAGAAGATTTCTGCTCTGCTTCTTTTTTTGTTGGGACTGGTTTCTTTTTCAAAACACCAAATAAAAAACGCAGGGCCAAGCATAAGGCTGGCATGCCAAATGATGTTAACTATATAGATAGGAGCCTTAGGGGCATGATGATATTCCAAAATTGCCCATAAAGCATCCATTAAAATCATAAGAATATAATCCGCATACGCCGCATAAACAAACTTTACGGTATCCGGAGAAGTCTTATGTTCTTTGTTGTAATAGACGATTGTTTTAATGACAAGATATGTTAGAATTCCCGCACAGAGAAATTGTAACTGACAATATGACGTTATCGCAGTCTTGCTAATCTCTAGCATTATCGAACCCTTCTATGCCTTTTAAGCATTATCGTTTCTAAAAACACACCGACAGTACTTATCTAGTATAGCACATTTTGCTTTACGCGGTATTAAAGAAGGGCAGATAAATGCGATAAAATGCGAACTTTTTTATGCAAAAAGAAAACCTTTGGAAAAAATCCAAAGGTTTTTAGGTCTATCTACGCATCGCTGCAAAAAAGGGGTCGTTATCCTGGCTGTAAAAAATCTTACCTTCTTCCAAAGGATAAGCCCTTTCTCCTATAACTTCGTAGAGATTTACGCAACAGTTTCTTTGAAAAGGCCCCTTCCAAATATCCTTTAAAGAAAGCCTCTTTAGGTTAAGCATCAGGGCCTTATTCATGGCTCCGTGGCCCGAAACAAGAACCGTCGCCTTAGGATTTTCTTTTGCAAGAGGATAAATCTTTTCTTTTAAGAAATCGTTTGTGCGGCAAATTAAATCTTCAAAGCTTTCGGCGCCCTTCGGAGCCCTGTAAGCTTCGGGATCGTTAAAGAAGTTTTTAAGCTCAGGTTCAGGCTTTGTGGAGCCTTCCATAGGGCCAAAAGAAACCTCTTTTAGCCTTTCATCACAAACTATTTCAATATTTCTGTCGCGCCTTAATATTTCGGCTGTCTTGTAAGCCCGCTTTAAGGGGCTTGAAAAAATGTAATCGATAGAAACGTCCTTTAAGCCATCGGATGTAAGCTCGGCCAATGATAATCCGTGCTCGTTTAACTCAATGTCCGTCTGGCCCTGAGGCTTTCCCTCTTTGTTCCAGTCCGTTTCACCGTGTCTTATTATATATAACTTCAAAGTTCCACCCTTTACGGAACAATTCAGACTTATTTTACGAATTCCGCAAGGTCGGCCTCAGACATAGCGCCTACGTGACGCTTTACTTCTTCGCCGTTTTTAAAAAGGATGAAAGTAGGAATACTTCTTACCTTGTATTCGATTGCAACATCTTCGTTTTCATCGATGTCGATCTTTCCAACCTTAATATCGGAATTTGTGTTGGCAAGCTCTTCAACAAGGGGAGCCATCATCTTGCAAGGTCCGCACCATGTTGCAAAGAAGTCTACCAATACAGGCTTATCTGAATTGATCTCTGCTTTAAAATTTGATTCATTTAAAATAATTTCGCTCATAAATAGTCTCCTTTAAAAGAGCACGACTACTTACCCGAGCTTCCGAAACCACCATCACCGCGCGCTGTTTCTTCAAGGGAATCCGCAAGTGTCAATTCCACCATAGGAATCGGCAGGATAACAAGCTGTGTAAGCTTATCTCCTCTTTCGAAGGTATGCGCGTTGTCCGTATCGTTGTACATTTTAACCACGATAGGTCCTGTGTAGCCGGCGTCGATAACTCCTTCGGCACGTAAGCCGCACTTTACGTTGAGCCCGCTTTTAGACTTAATAAATCCAACATAGCCTGCGGGTATGGCCATGTGAACTTTTGTATCCACCACAATCGAACCGTGAGGCTCAATTGTAATTTTTTCAGGAACTCTTAAATCAAAGCCCGCGTCCTCTCTGTGCGCTTTATCGGGCATGAATGCGCCTTCATCGAGAACCACTTTAATATTTAACTCTTCCATTACCATTCTCCCTTTAGTTTTTTTATATTGTATCAAACATAAAGGTTATTCTTCAATGGAATAAGTCATAAATTCATATTTTAAGCGGGTGCCTTCGTTGATTTCATATGGAAGCAAGGCTCTTGCAACAAGTTTGAGTTCATCCGATTCAATATCTACTCTTTTTAAATTCGCGTAGTCTCCGTCAATCGACACTACGACATAATGCCAAGTTTCCATATAAAGTCTCCTTTAGGGCATAATTTAGTTTTCCATAGACATATTAACAGCAAAGCAAATATCGTACCAGTAAAAAAAGTATAAACTAATAATAAAATGACCCTATAACCCCGTCCCCAAAGGTCACTTTGAGGGAAATGCAAAAAAAGAAGGCTCCGGGGAACCGGAACCTTCTTGTCTTATTAGGTTAACCTATATAAGAATTAGTTGTTAGCTGCTTCTTCAGTAGCTTCTTCTTCTGTAGCTTCTTCTGTAGCTTCTTCTTCAGCTGCTTCTTCTGTAGCTTCTTCTTCAGTAGCTTCTTCTTCTGTAGCTTCTTCGTTTTCAGAAACGTCTTCTGCTACTTCTTCTGTAGCTTCTTCAGCTGCTTCTTCAGCAACTTCTTCAACTGCTGCTTCTTCTGTTGCAGGAACTTCTGCTTCTTCAGATACAGAAACAACTTCTGCTGAAGCCTTAGAACCACATGCTGTCATTGAGAATGCCATAACTGTTGCAAATAATGCTACTACTAATTTCTTTTTCATAATCTTTTAAATCTCCTTTAGTCAATATATCTTGTGCACAAGTACAAGTTTTACCACATCCTATAGAGTGAGTCAAGTAATTTTAGACAAAATTAAGTATTTGATTTTAGCACAAATTCACAACCACTTTTCGTCAAAAATATCAACCCAAATCTTCTACAAAAGAGAACGTTTCGGACTGCATTCTTTGTGTAAAACTACCTAATCTTTTTAAGGAATTATTAAATACTGATTATTATCGGAATAATTTTTATTTTGTCAGATAACTCCATTTGACTATGATGATTTGTCGCGCTATAATGTCTTTGTGTCGTGGTTTTGCGACAGTCACTATTAACCTAATTGTACAGAAGGAGGAAAAGATAAATGAATACTTTATCGGTACAAAAAAGAGACTTAGCAACAAAGGCAAAAAAAATCAGACAGGCCGGCTTTGTAACCGGTAATGTTTTCGGAAAGAACCTATCCGAATCCATTCCGATTCAAATCGACAAGAAAGATGCAGAGAAGCTTTTTAAGACTTGCCATAAGGGAAGCAAACTTAAAATGTCCATCGACGGAAAAGCTCACGACGTATTGCTTAAAGAAGTAAACTACAACATCATGAAGCGCGAAATCCTTGAACTTGACTTCCAGGTTTTGGTTAAAGGCGAACTCATTAACTCAGTGGCAGAAATCGTTCTCCACAATAAAGACAAAGCTAACGGCGGTACCGTAGAGCTTATGCTTAATGAAGTTGCTTACAAGGCTAAGCCCGATGCTTTGGTAGAGACAATCGAAATTGACTGTGCAACCTTACATCCCGGTGATTCAATAAAGGTTTCAGATCTTGATATTTTCAAGAATAAGAAAGTAGAAGTTACATCAAAACCCGAAGCTATCGTGCTCGCAGTTGTGGATCCTAAGAAAGCAGCCGCTGCTCCCGCAGAAACTGAAGAAGTTGCAGAAGCAAGCGTTTCTTTGGAAACAAAGGCAGCTGAATAATACAGGCATTTTAAAAGGGAGTGCATTACGCACTCCCTTTTTTATTCATAAAATTTATCGATTAATTCAATCGCTTCATTGTAAGGATCTTTGGTCATATCAAGCCAATGGATGTCTTTTCTTTTTCTAAACCAGGTCATTTGCTCTTTTGCAAGATGTCTTATTTCCATGAAAAGCTTTTCATAAAAATCATCGTAAGAAGCAAATTCGCCGCGTAGATACATTAAAATGTACCTATATTCAAGGCCAAGCTTATACAAAAACTCATCCGTAGCGCCGTCATGCCTAAGCATTTCAACTTCTTTTATCATGCCTTCCTCAAGACGTCTGTCAAGGCGCTCACGTATGCGATCGTACAAAGTCTCTCGCTCCCATGTTACGCCAAGCACCAAAGTGTCGTATAAGGGCTTAGATTCATTAACTTCCAAATCTCCCGCAAGAGCCTTTTCAACCGCGCGTTCCACTCTTCTTTTATTCTGAAGGTCGACTCTTTCAAGGGCATCGGGATTTTTATCTTTTAAGATTTGAATCAGTTCTTCCAAAGACTTGCTTTCCACCATGCTTCTTATTTCGCTTGTGGGCTCAACTTTACTTAAGTTATAGCCATCCACAATTGAATTTACGTAAAGGCCCGTGCCGCCTACCAAGAATGGTTTCTTTTTTCTTGAAATAATGTCATTGATGGCGTCGTATGCAAGCTCCTGATATTTTGCAAGTGAAAAGAAATCGTTTGGCTTTGCCACATCGAGTAAGTAATGGGGCACGCCCTGCATTTCTTCAATAGAAACTTTTCCCGAGCCTAAATCAAGGCCTTTAAATACCTGTCTTGAATCCGCCGATACGATTTCTGCGCCGTAATGCTTTGCAAGTTTAATTCCGAGTCCGCTTTTTCCGGATGCATTTGTTCCGGCGATTACAACCAACTTATCCATTTACTTCCCTCAAAACCTATTATACCGACATTTCGTCGCCCAAAGCTTCGTTTTCTTTTATGTACTTACTCCATCTTATGATGCCGTAGGTGGTGTTTGTGAAATATCCAAGCTTATAAACAAGCAAAATCCACTGTCCCGAAATAATGTTTACGATTGTCTCCACTACCACGTAAATATACCAGGTCCACCAGGATTCATTGGAGCGAACCATAACAAGTATACCGTCAATAATACTCATTATGCTAAGAGAAGCGTCAAGGTAAGCCACCACTCTCATAACGGTATCGCTTGAATAAAAGTCTGTTTCGGGCGAATACTTTGCAAGCAAGTATCCAAATCCAAAGGTCCAAACCACTGTCAAAACCATGATTAAAACTGTCTGCCAAGGCTTAAGTCTTCTGATAACGGTTTTCTTTTCATCTCTTTTGTCTTTATGCTTTCTCCATCTGAAATATCCCATTGTGTGAGCGGGAATCCAGTAAAAGATTGCCGTAGCCATTGATGCGAATCTGGCTCTTAAAAGAATCAAAGTGGTGATTTCGATAAGTTCAACCACGTTATAAAGCAGAAAAGCGTTCTTTCTTTGCTTAGAAAATAAGAGTTCGCAAAAGTTACCAAGAAGCACGTCAAAAAGGTACAAAATTGTGATAACGATTCCGCTTGTGCCGTTTACATCATCTTCAGGAAAGATGAATGCCATCACGATTGCAAGCAAAGAAATTGACAAAAGCCAAATCTTTTCATAGGTGGTGTATTCGGCAAAATATGCCTTAAGTGAAAATTTCTTTTTAGTCTCTATTCTGTTTTCTGTATTCATAAATTTCTTCCTATTCGTGTAATTTAGATAATGCTGCCATTACGCTGATTCTGGAAGTTTCGTAGGTAAGGCCTCCCTGCATAAACACAGTGAAAGGCTCTACAACGGGGCCATCACATGTAAGTTCTATGGTTGAGCCCTGAGAAAATGTGCCGGCAGACATGATTTCATCATGAGGGTAACCGGGCATTTCCATGGGTTCCGAAACATACATTGAATCAACGGGGGATACGGACTGAAGAGTCTGGCAATATTTAACCAATGCATCCGCCGTATCAAAATTAAAGGTCTGAATGATGTCGCTTCTTTTTTCATTGTATGCGGGAACCACTCTCTCATAGCCTAATTTTTCAGCCATGTAGCTTGTAAAAATAGCGGTTTTTAAAGCATTACAAACAGTTGTGGGCGCCATAAACAATCCCTTTAAGAACTTAAGGTTCTGATTGTAATTTGCACCAAGGTACTTTCCCATGCCGGGAGAAGTAAGCCTGTCTGCCACTTGCTCTATAAGGTGTGCTTTTCCTGCAACATATCCTCCTGAAGTAGCGATTCCTCCGCCCATGTTGTGCATCAAGGACCCCGCAATGATGTCCACTCCGACATCGGGAGGTTCCAATTTCTCTGCCAGTTCCCCGTAGCAGTTATCGCACATGATAATCACATTTTCATCAATGCTTTTAATGAGCTTACAAACTTTTTCGATCTTTTCAATGGCGAGACCTCTTCTTAAGGTATATCCGCAAGATCTTTGTATCTCTACGAGTGTGACTCCTCCTCGTTTAATTCTTTCTTCTATTTTTTTATAATCAAAATCGTCGTCTACCAAATCGATTTCTTCGTAGCCGACTCCGTTTTTCATAAGTGACAAGGGGCTATCGCCTCTTATACCCATTATTTCCTGCAAGGGGTCATAAGGTGTTCCCGCAATGCAAATCATATTGTCTCCGGGGTGAAGAAGTCCGGAAAGAGTCAAATAAATCGCATTGGTCCCTGACATTATCTGGGCTCTTACAAGTGCATCTTCCGCACCAAGAACCTGCGCGAATATTCTTTCAATCTTATCTCTTGCTTCATCAAAGAAGGCATATCCGTTAACCTCGGCAAAATCGCCGTAAGATACACCGTTTTCAAGAAAGGCTTCAAGCACTTTCTTTGAATTATGCCTGCACACTTCTTCGACTGCTTCAAAATATGGCTTACAGTCAATCTCTGCCTGTGCGGCAAGCTTTTCAATTTTCTCGCTTACTTTTAAGTAACTCATAAGTTTTCCTCTCATGTGGCTTACGTCTTTGTTAGGCTACCATGTTTTGGGCAGCAAGGCAAGGGGGTTCTTGCCCTGCAACACAAAAACCCCGGCTCCATAGGGAGTCGGGGTTTGGTAGGTTTAATAGATTACCAGCCGAGCCATCTTATGAGGTTAAAGATTTTTAAGATAAGGACGCCGTCTGAGTCAAAGTAGTACTCGTAGTTGCCCATTGTCTTCCAGCCGGTTGCTTTGACACCGTTAGTGAAGAAGTAGGTGTCTCCATCGATTGTGATAAAGCCGTTGTAGGCGCTTAAGTCCTGAGTCTTTAAAAGCTCGCCGTTACGACCGAAGGTGTAAAAGTTATTGCCAATTAAAACTTCGCCTTCGTATCCGAAACCATACTTATCGAAAAGATAGGTCTTTTCGCCGATTGTCTGCCAGCCTGTTACATAGCTTCCCGCAAAGTAATAACGGGTGCCGAATAAGATGTAGCGAGCAAAAGTACCTTCAGTGTGCTTTCCGTCCGCACCGATCTTGTATCTGATGCCGCCGACTGTGATATCGGATGTGGCCATTGAACCGTCATTCTTAAAGTAGTAGGTAGCGCCGTCAATTTCCTGCCAGCCCTTTACAGCGAAAGTAGTGTCCGCATCAAAGTAGTAGGTCTTTCCTTCGTATTCAAACCAGCCTGTAGCGGCCTTTCCTGCATAGTAGTAAGAAATGTTTCCGTTCTTGTTTACAAGTGAGCCTTCTGTGAGCTTTCCGTCTTCGGCGAATTTATACTTAACGCCGTCAACTTCCTTTTCACCTGTTGCCATGATGCCGGTTTCATTATCAAAGAAGTAGATGCTTCCTTCAATTTCAGTCCAGCCCTTAGCAAGCTCTGAATTTGCGTAGTATCTAAATGTTGCAGGGTCAGAAGAAACCTTTTCAAATCCGTTCTTACCTGTCACAACACCGTTCTTTACTGTGTAAGTAAGCTTGCCCATTTCGCTCTCAACCACATATTCCTTTACGGTTGAAAGCGTGCCGTCTTCATCAAATAAGTACTCTGTTCCGTCTACTGCCACAATGCCTGTCTTTACAACGCCTTCTTCAAGGTACATTGTAAGTTCGCTTGTAGCATTAGTGATAAATCCTGTGTAAGCCCCAAGGTCTTCTCCGCAAACAAGGCAAACTGCCTTTTCTCCGTTATAAACGGCTACGTGGCCCTTTTCTTCACAGTTAAATGTATCTACGGGAACGAAAGTCATCTTAAACAAATCTTCCTGACCTGCGGAAATCTTTGTGTAAGTTGAGAATTCGTTGTACTTTGCATACCATTCAAGGTATCCGTTTGTTGAAGCGTTCTTTACATATACGCTTCCGTCTTCGTTTGCTTCCAAAATCCATGAATCTGCAGATTCTGAAATGGTAGCGTTATTCTTTTTATCTGATACGGAAAGGTTTCTTCCGTAGTTAGAAATCTTTACAAGCTTGTTTCCTTCTTCATCTTCGAAATTGGTAACTGTCCAGATTTCTTTAGCGCCTGTGCCAAGAACTTTACCGTCAGCAACGATAGCCTCGATTCCTTTTCTGTAGAATCTTCCGGTTTCTGCTGCCGAAAGAGCCATCATTGCACCACTGTTGTAAACAACATATGTGCCGTCTTCTACGATGTTCTTTTCAACAGGAACGACCTTTACTTCTTTGTAAAGGTAAACAGGCTTAAAGGAATTGCTTGTCTTTACATAGCCTCTAAAGTCAACAAGCTCACCCTTGTTAATGTAGGGGCTTATGCTTCTTGTGTTATCGGCATTTTCGATTGTAGCGGCGCCATCTTCTGATAACTCAATTGTGAAATAAGAATTGTCGTTTGCATCTTTAGGATTTCCTGCAGAGTAGCACTTATTGTTCTTATTTCCCATTGAAAGGAAACCGCCTTCTTCATCCTGAAGGGTGAAGCCTTTATCTGTCTTTGTAAGCTTCCAGATAATGGTAGAATCTTCTGTCTTAATAACAGAATCTGTAAGAGTAACTTCAACCTTATCTCTTACGTTTTTGCTTAATTCACCGTTATCTTTCTTCATTGCGTAAGTCTTTGTATCGTCGCTTACAACAATTAAGTAGTTTCCGTCTGTAAGTTCGTCCAAAGAAACTACCTTTTCAAAATTTCCACCTTCTACGGGTGTGGGAGGAATAACGGGAGGTACTTCTACTACCTTATTCTTTACAAACTGAAGTTTGTAGATTTCAGGTGACTTATCGTTAAATTTGTAAGTAGAAAACTCTTTCTTTGATGCGTAGTATTCTACAAAATTTCCTGTAGCCGCATTCTTTAAATAAAATGTGCCGTCATCATTCTTTGTTACTTCCCACTTATTGTTTTCTTCATCAAGAGTAAGATTGCTTCTTCCTGTTGATGCCGAAAGGGTGTGGTCAGCGTTTGTAAGTGTTATTGTGCCGTCTTCATTGTTCTTAACGGTCCAAAGTTCGGTTGCATCGGCATTAGAAACTGTGCCGTCTTCATTTAAGTCTGCTGCCACGATTGCTCTGTAATAAGTAGCAACGGCATTTGAAGAAAGAAGTCCCTTTGCTTCTGCATTATAAATTGCGTATTCGCCATCGGGAATATCGTAAGTTTTTTCTTCAAACTTATAAAGGAAGAGAGGCTGGCAATTGCCCTTTGAAGGTACATAACCTCTGTAGTTTGCAAATGCGCCGTTAGTAAGGTAAGCGCTGATTGCACGACCGTTTTCTGCGTTTGTGGTAGTCACAAAGAAAGCATTTTCAGCCTTTTCGTTTACAGAAACGGTGTAATAGCAATACTGATCAAGAGTCTCCTGATTGGTGTTTGCCGAATAAGGAGTGTTTGCGTTATTGCTCATTGCAAGGTATTTTCCTTCAGAATCCTGAAGTGTGATACCGTTTTCTGTGTTTGTAAGAGTCCAAACTACAGATGCATCAGCTTCTTTAATAACGCCGTCTTCAAGTGTCACTACCTTACCGCCACGGGTGTTTTTACCGGGCTTTTCAACCTGAGGAAGGTCCTTATCAAGTGCGATAAGGTCATCTCCTACCTTGGTTGCAAGGATGTATTTTCCGTCAACAATCTGATCTAAAGAAGTAATCTGATTGAAGGCATTGTCAACAAGTACAGGCTTGGGAGGAATTACAGGAGGAACCTGGCCCTCTCCTGCCTTTAAGAGGGAGATTTCAAATACGCCGATGTTGTCATCGTTGATATCTGCAGCTTTAAATCTTCCAGCACTGTTTTCATACCATGTGTAAGCGTTTCTTCCTACATTTTTAATAACAACGGTGCCGGCCTTGTCGCCTTCTACAAACTGCCATTCATTAAACACCATGTCAAAGCCGGTGCTTGAGTGGCCGTCATCTGCCATTCCGAGAAGCTTTCCGTCTTTTGTGGCAATGCTGTAGGTGCCGTTATCGTTTTTGGTAACTGTCCAAAGCTCTGTGTCTGCGGGTGATGGAACTGTTCCGTCCGCATTAAGTGTATATGCAACGCCTGCTCTGTAGTAATCAAGCATTGTATTTGAAGACATTGCAACTTTGCATAAGTTGTTGTAAAGAACATATTCGCCGTTTTCAACGTCCACGTTCTTTCTGTCTTTTCCTACAATAGTTCCGATGTCATCGGGTGTTAGCTCGCTTCCAACCGCGTTTTCTCCGTTTGCGTTAATAAGCTTAAAGGAGTAATCCTGCATATTTCCGCTGTAATCGCCGGTTGAAAAGTCGTTATAGTTTGTTCCCCAGTAAATGTACTGGTTTGCTTTCTTTCCGGATTCGACAACAAAGTTGCCTGCTCCGTCGCTCTTTAAATACCAATCTGAGTAGAAAATAGCCTGAGGATCTGTGTTATCAAGCATTAAGTTTTTCTGGGAAGAAGAAACCGAAAGCTTGTTGCCCTGGCTTGATGTGATATTAAATGTACCGTCAGCTCTTCTTGAAAGAGTCCACTTAATTGAAGCGGGCGCTTCGCTTCCCGGTGTGTAGTCAACACCTGCGCGGTAATAGTTGTTAACCGCATCTGAAGAAAGAGCTTTTCCGTAATTATCGTTATAAAGAATATATTCGCCGTCTTCTACCTTGTATTTAGAAAGGTTGATAACAGGGCGATGAGTTGCTTCGTCAAAAGACATAACAGGAACTGTGTAACCTGCTACGGAGTCTCTGTCAAACTCTGAAAGCTCTTTGCTCTCAGATGAAGGAGAAACAAGACCTTCGGGAACTTCAAGACCAAACATTCTCCAAGCAAGTTCGGGATAGTCGATGAATACGTTTCTGTTACCCTGAACGTCCTGAGTTAAGTCGTTACGAACAACTTCCCATTCATCAACCGGGTCTTCATAGTTCCATTCAAGAAGTGTAGCCAAGCTTTCGATAACAGGAGAGCCGCCGTTTGCGCTGTCGTCATCATCGAAGTTAGGGTTTCTTCCTGCTTCAAAAAGGTTGGGCTGCTGCCATCTTGCATATACATAAAGGAAAATACGGGCTACGTCACCTTTAACGTTGTCTCTTGGCTCGTACTTGTTGTCCCCTACATAACCTGCAAGGTTTTGAGGCGAAGTACCTGTAAAGTAAACAGCATGGCTGTCTCTGTCAGATACATTACCCATTAATAAATTTCCACGTGTGGAATTGATGTTAGAATCTGCGGGACGCAAATGATGTAAGTCAGCACCACCGCCGATTTCATAGAAACTTGCGTTTGACTTGGGCCAAACGTGTTCACGATTTAACTGTGTAGATACTTTAGATTTATCTACATTAGAATAAAACAATACCGTGCCGGCATCTCCGCCTTCTGCATCGGTATAATCCCAATAACTGGGAAGACTGTTGTAAGTAACCGATGCTGTCATTGTGTCCTTCATGAGTGCATGAAGGGCATTAAGCAAATCGGTACCGCTTAATTGGCTGAGATTCTCATAGGAATACTCGCCTGTGTAATAAGCCTCTGCCTGTGCGCTTACAGATGAATTATAGTCATCACGCATAGCCCAGTTGTAAGAAAGTGTAGCCGCTTCAGCATGTAAAGCGGGCGCTAAGCTTGCAAGCTCTGCGAAGACTAACATCAAAGCTGTCAAAAGGGCAGAAAGACCCTTACGCTTCTTAAACCACATAACCTTACCTCCATTCAAAATAGTTCTCCCCTATTGTTACATTCCTGCGTTAAATTCCCAATTATGCAAGCGTGCCGTGGTTTAAGGGAGGTAAAATCCATTCTATCACAGGGATTTTAAGTATTCAATTAAGTTTAAGGCACAAAAATATATTCAGAATCTTGCCTATAATGTGATGTTAGTTAACACAATTTATACAATTTTGTAGTTTTAAAAACCACCAAAAAACAGACACCGCCAATCTCCGATATCGGAGGGTGATGTCTGTTTTGTCTGAAATCTAATCCAATTGAATTTTTCTTGCAAGCAATCATTTTATGGATTCTAAGAATTTATGTCTGCCATTCTCATACTCATAAACTCTGATCTCACAGTTCTTAGGCTTTGGTCTCCATTTGATTCCGTTTTTTCTTTCTTCCAAGTATCCTCTCAAAGCTCTTATGATTCCGCCGTGACATACAATCAGCACATTTCCATAGTCTTTAGATTCGATTTCTTTTAAAAATTCTGAGCTTCTTTTAACCATGGAAGAAATTGTTTCAACTCCCTTTGGAGGCTTAATGACTTCAGGTAAAAGCCAAAATGCTGTCATGTGAAGTCCAAGGCGAGAGTAAGGTCTTCTCTCAAACGGCCCAAAACTTACTTCAGTTAAGCGCTTATCTATAATAATGTTTTCTTTTGACACGCCTGAAATCAAAGAAGCCGTATCGATTGCCCTTCCTAAGGGGCTTGCAAAAACCGCGTCAAATTTCACCTTTGATACCTTCAATCCGGTTTCTTTGGCCTGATTAATCCCTGTTTCATTTAAGGGTTCATCGATGCTTCCCTGCATAAGTTTTTCTTTATTTAAATTAGTCTGACCGTGCCTTGTAAGATATATCTTCATGTTTTCCCCTGTTTAAAAAAATAAATGCGCCGAGAATATCCCGACGCATTGTATTTTAAACGTTTTTTAGATTGTAATCAACTCATAAGCTCTTGTGCCAAGGCCGATTTCTTCCGAATGTCTTAAAGCTGTATCCCATTCGGTGTCGGGATGAACCATTGTGAAGGGGTCCGTTCCGTCAAAGGCTTCATGGTGATGATCGTGATGCTTTAAGTTATCGTCAAGCTGGCTGTTTGCAATGACGGGTGCTTTCTTTGCAAGGTCTATGCAGGCCTGATCCAAAGCAACGGGGTCAAAGGAAGCAAGCATACCGATGTCTGCAATAATGGGAATGTCGTTTTCGCTGTGGCAGTCGCAGTTTGGAGATACGTCACAAATAAGTGAAATGTGGAAATTGGGACGGTCCTTACATACTGCATAGGCATATTCAGCCATTCTGTAGTTAAGCATTGTTGATGTGTTGTTAAAGTCTGCTTCAATTGCATCAACGGGGCAAACCGCGATACATCTTCCGCATCCTACGCATTTATCGTGGTCAATGTTAATCTTTCCGTCTACCAATGTGGGAGCCTCGTGAGCACAAATCTTCATGCAGGCTTTACATCCCACGCACTTGCTTCTGTCTGACTGAGGCTTTCCGTCGCAGTGCTGTTCTTTCTTTCCGGCTCTTGAACCGCATCCCATTCCGATATTCTTGATGGCTCCGCCAAATCCCGCAAGTTCATGTCCTTTAAAGTGATTTAAGGAAATGAAGACATCGGCGTCCATAATGGCCTTACCGATTTTGGCTTCTTTAACATACTCAAGGTTAATGGGAACGTTTTCTTCATCCGTACCTTTAAGTCCGTCTGCGATGATAACGTGGCAGCCTGTTGAAAATGGTGAAAATCCGTTTAAATAAGCTGTTTCAAGGTGATCGAGGGCGTTCTTTCTGCTTCCCACGTAGAGTGTGTTACAGTCTGTTAAAAAGGGCTTACCTCCCAGGTCTTTTACATAATCGGCAACCACCTTCGCATAATTTGGGCGAAGGAAAGCAAGGTTTCCAAGCTCACCAAAGTGAATCTTGATTGCAGCAAACTTGTTTGAAAAGTCGATATCTTCAAATCCCGCACGTTTCATTAAGCGATGAAGCTTTTGAAGAAGGTTCTCGTTTCCTGTTGCTTTAAATGTGGTGAAATAAACTTTTGATTCGGGCATAAGTTCTCCTTAAAAAATGCGTTCCTCAAGACTTTTCGACCTATAGGACATGTTTGAAACTCTATAAACAGTAACAAATGCCTGAGGGTCTGTCATTTGGATAAAATTCATCAGTTTCTGATATTCGTTTTTATCTACAATCGTGATTATCTCAATGTGCTTTCTTAATTTAAAAGCACCGATTGCTTCATACATTGTGGCTCCGCTGTGAAGCGAATTTACAATGAATTCCCTGATTTTTTCATGTTCCGGAGAAGATATGCACACTCTTCTTTTTAAGCTTCTGTTAAATATAAAGTGGTCAATAACATATCCGTTTGCATATGTACCTAAGATACTTAAGATTACGGTCTTTGAATCATATACAAGAATTGATGATAAAGCTATCACTGCTCCGGCAATTGATGATGCTTTACCAAAATCCATCTTAGTGTATTTATTTATAATCTTAGCGATAATATCAACGCCGCCCGAAGATGCGTTTTCGGTAAACAATATGCTTATTCCGACGCTTACCACCACGATATAGCAGATAACATCAAGTGTGGCATCGTGGGTAAAGGATTCAAAGTTAGGAAATAACTTTTCAAACACTCCCATGAATATAGGCATAAGCAATGCCGTATACACGGTCTTTAATCCAAATTCCTTACCCACAAGCAAAAATCCGAAAGCAAGTAACACAACATTAATTAAAAATGTAATTGTCGCTACGGATAGCGGAATAAAGTTAGCAAGCACAATGGAAAGACCTGCTATTGAACTTACTGATGTGTGGCTTGGCATTAAAAAGAAGAATACCGCAGCCGCCACAATAAGCGTGGCAAAGGTTATCACGCAAAAATCTCTGATTACACGTATTTTATTCAATAATCCAACCTCTTTTAGGCCACTTTGGAATCTTTATATTTACAGGCTCTGCCAAAGCCTTGATTCCTTCTTTATTGGCCGTCATTTTTAGTATATGTTTTGGCGCTTTGATTTTCAATAGATGTATTTCGCAGATTTATCAAAATGCCACGCCGGGGGCGTGGGCGTAGCTGGCGCACCTGTCGTGCGCCTGGGCGCCGGGCGCGCGGGATTTGGCTCTCAGCGCCGGGCACGGCGGTGACTCGGCAAACACTGTGCACGGCCGATTGACAAATCTCTCCACGGCATTTATATTGTTCTCGAGTCATTTATATCTTTTTATTTGTCACGTCTACGTGGCATCGATAAATTAACTCACTTTATTAACTTAATAAATCTAGTTTACGGGTGATGACGGGCTATTTTACTTTTCGCACGTAATATTCCAGTGCTAAATTTAGAGCGCTACGTGCGGATTCACGAAATCCGACTACTCACACGTAGTTTTTTCTCCTTCACTTCGGAGTTCTACGTGCGAATTCTCTTTTTTTAAAGTCCACACGTATCACATTTTTGTGCACCTACGTGTGAGAGTATAAAAAACCATGCACCTACACGTAACGCGTCCGATTACGAGATTAAATCGCTACGTGTCTAAGTGATTATCCAATCACTTGACACGTAGGCTACCTATTTTATCTCTTATTTGTTACGTGTGTGTTCGTCCAACAGGCGAACCCACACGTAACACCATCAATAATTGTCGAGATTAACTACGTGAGCACAATCGTAATCTATCTTCAACACGTAAATTCATCCATTTTCCATTCTACGGAGGTTATCAATGAAAGAATATCTAAAAGAACTAGAGAAACAGCTCGATGAAATCAACACATTACTGACAAAGTCAGGCAAAAACATGCAACGCTACAAAAATCTCGAAGATATCCGCGTTTGGACATCGCTAAGTAACGGCTGCCCGCAGTTCTACTGCTCTAAAGGCGAAGGAGAAAAGCGAAAATATATCAAAAAGAATGAGACTAAATTCTACTCTAAATATGTACAAAGAGATTATGAATTTGCTGTAAATAAGAGACTTATAGAGCTACGCAATAATCTCTCGGAAATCATTAGATTAGGAAATCAGGCAGGCATAGATAATATAAAATCAATCTATACAAATCTTCCTGCCGCGAAGCGAGAAATCGTCGTCCCTATAATTGAGCCTGACTACGCATATATTCAGTCCTGGAAGGAAGAACACCCGGGATATCAAAATCCTTTTCCGGAAGGCGGAAATGTATACACTCAAAAAGGCGAGCCGGTACGCTCGAAATCAGAAAAGATAATTGCCGATTTGCTTGATAAATACAACATTCCATACGTCTATGAGCCAAGGCTTGAACTAAATAATCTTCACGCGGTTTATCCGGACTTTGCTACTCTTAATGTTCGTAAAAAGAAAACGATTTATCTAGAGCACTTAGGGCTAATCGACGTAGACGAATACGCAGCAAAGAACCTTCAAAAGATTGCCGAATATGAAAAAGCGGGCTATGAGCTCGGAGACACTTTGATTATCACGACCGAAACCGGTTTGAATCCTCTTGATTCCAGACTTGTGGAAAGTAAAATACTGAAGCACTGTTTGTAATAGAATTCACCATAAGTAAGCCACGCTCGTAATAGTCTTAAGACAATATACACGATTACCAAAGTAATAATTTTAAGAGTCTGACTCTTATCAGATTGTCATATTTTGTGAAAATACTTCTTAACATTGTCAAATATTCATTGCCATCCTCAGCTTTATAATGTAACATTTTACACATAATTGACGTTAAAGCGCTAAATTATAAGTACTTTATCTAACAATTTTCGAAAAATAGTTCTTAAATATAGAGGGAGGGCAGAATCATGATTTTATTGGTAATTGATATTCAAAAAGGAATAGCGGATGACGAGCTCTACGCATTTGATACCTTTAAAGAAAGAACTGTGGCAATAATCGATAAATGCAGAAAGAAAAATGTTGAAGTCATTTACGTACAGCACGATGACGGCCCGGGCTCAGGTTTTTCCGTTGGTGATGAAGACTTTGAAATTGCAGACTTTGTGGCTCCGAAAGAGGGAGAAAAAGTCTTTTATAAGACCATCAACAGCTGCTTTGGAAACAAAGAACTTGCAGATTATCTTGCATCAACAGGCGAGAAAGAGCTCATGATTATCGGCCTCCAGACAAACTTTTGTATCGACGCCTCCATTAAGTCGGCATTTGAAAGAGGTTATAAAGTAATAGTCCCTGAAGGTACAAACTCAACTTTTGATAACGACTATATGACCGGTGAAACCACATACAATTACTACAACGAATTCATATGGCCCAATCGCTTTGTGGATATAGTTGAATTTGAAGAAGCAATGAACATGATTTGATTTTTCGGAGGGGGATTATGAAGAGAAAATCAGTTAAACCTATTTTTTCTATGTGCGTGCAGCCGTCCTTCATCATTGGCACAAACAATGAGGACGGAAGCGACAACTTTGCGCCAATCACATGGGTAAGCGCCACTCACGAAGAGGGCGAAGGCTACTTACTTGTCATCAGCATGGCAGGCACCAAAGCTACCAAAACAAATGTCTTAAGAGATGGCATATTCAGTGCAAATCTTGTAAGCAAATCCATGCTTCCTTTGATGGACTATTTTGGCTCAAAGCACGCCAAAGAAAGCAAAAAGAAAGACATCTCATACGGCGTATCAAAAGGAGAAGTTTTAAACATTCCTACCTTGGATGAAAGCCCCTGGGTGTATGAATGCAAGGTAAAGAAACAGGTTGAAACCGGGGACTCCACAACATTCTTTGCAGAAATTGTAAACGTACAAATGGATGAAAGAATGAACTGCGAAGACACATTTGATGTCGACTTAACCCTGCTTGACCCGGTGATTTATTCAGGCCGCTACCATAGCCTTGGAGAATCCCTTGGTAAAATCGGAGATTATTTAAATAAAGGAAACTAAAATGGCTAACTTAATTGTTGTTTGTGGCCCTCAGGCAGTGGGAAAAATGACCGTTGCCGAGAGTCTTCGCGATAAGCTTAAATACAATATGATGATGAATCACGACAGCATTGAGGTGTCGGATAGGATTTTTGGCTTTAGTACGCCCGCGCAGAAAGAGTTTAATAAGCTTTTTAGAAAGAAAGCATTTGCTTTGGCAGTAAAGCACAACGTTGATTTGCTTTTTACTTTCGTTGCGGATTTTGAAATGAAAGAAGAAAAGAAATACCTTAAAAGCTTGGAGAGACAGTTTACAAGGAAGGGCGGAAACTTTTATTTTGTTGAACTTAGCGCCGCTTTGGAAGAGCGCCTTTTAAGAAATGAAACTCCCCACAGGATGGAAAGAAAGGCTTCTAAAAAGGACGTTGAGTGGAGTAAAGCAAATCTATTAAGAGACCACGAAGCCCATAAGCAAAACACCGATGAGGGCGAATACTGGTTTAAAAATCACCTTAAAATCGATAACACTAACCTCTCACCGGATGAGGTTGCAGACAAAGTTATTAAAGCCTTTTCTCTTAAAGCAAACGAAAAAGAAGAAAAAGAGTATCGTTTCGGAGTTTAACCAAAGCACCGCTAATTGGATATGCCTCAACGAATTAATAATATTTTAAACAGGAACTAATTTTATACCGCGGATTCGGCGTCTAAAATGTAGTGAGTAAACGCCCCGAAATGCAGGTGCGTTCAAGGCGGTTACAGAAAACTTAAAATGAGGAGCGGTATGAATGAATAGATCTAACAATATTGAGTGTGTAAAGAAACAGTACGCGACATCAAATAACTTATCTGCAAGAATCAATTTTCATGAAAAGTACTCAACAAATAAGCAAGGTTTTGGAAATTGGATTGTTTCTAACTATGATATAAAGGAAGGTGCGAGGGTTCTTGAACTTGGATGCGGCACGGGAAGCACCTGGCTTGGCCACGGCGATGTGATTTCAAAGTGCGGAGAATTAGTGCTTACTGACCTTACGGAAGGTATGCTTGATACGACAAGAGAAACCCTTCGCGACTTTAAAGAAATCGAATATAAGCAGGCTGATATACAGAATCTTCCTTTTGAAGATAATTCATTCGATGTGGTTATCGCAAACATGATGCTTTACCACGTTCCTGATGTATATAAAGCCATGAAGGAAGTCAGAAGAGTTTTAAAAGACAGCGGTGTATTTTACTGCGCAACTTACGGCGAGCACAATTTTAGCGACCGCTTAGCCGAATGGTTTAATTTAAGCGGAGAAAAGTTTACTCCCAATCATAACTTCACTCTACAAAACGGTGGCGAAATGATAAAGAGCGCTTTTTCTGAAGTTAAAGTCATCTTCTATGAAGACACTTTAAAGGTAACCGATACAGAGGATCTCATAGATTATCTTTTAAGCCTTTTATCACTTAAGTCATTAAACGACATTCCTCGCCAAAGAATCAAAGATATCTTGGCAGAGCATGAAACAGGCGGAGAAATCATCCTTCCAAAGGAATACGGCATGTTTATTTCAAAATAAAAGCAAAAGACCTCAGAGAATGAGGTCTTTTAATTATTCTTCTATCAAAATAAGCTTTTCAATTTCACAATTGTCCCATGTGCAAAGAGGCTCAAGCGTGTTTTTCTCCGGATAGTAAACAAAGAAGTCATACGGGTCCCATAAGTTTACGTTAAGTTCTGCATCCACGAACCATAAAGAATCTGTTTTAAATAAACTTATTCCCATGATATCGTGTTTCTCCAGGGAAGCCAGCTCGTGCATGACCGCCTTTGCGATATCATTTTCTTTAGATGACATCCCGCTACTTTCATCTATAACAGTCGGAACCACTTCATTTCTAATCTCGCCGTTAACTATTCTTGAAGACATGCACCTACTGTCAAGCTTAAAAATTTCCGCTTCGGATGATAGTTTTTCTTTGTATTTGCCATTAAAGTCTTCATCCGTAATCTTTTCTTTATACCCTGTATCATGTATTACTTCCCAACCGATTTTCCCATCGGAAATCGAGTGAATCTTCACTAGGGCCAGTTCTTTACCGGGGCGAGTTTCGTTTGAACAATCAGTAATGAAAGTAAAAAGAAAACGCACGGCAAAGAAAATCAAAGTCAATGCAATCAGGCATCCAAAGCCAATTAAAACGCCCGGCCAAACTCTACTCTTTTCTTTTTTCATATTTTCCCTCACATAGTAAATGAATAAATCAAATAATAGGCCACTAAAACGCTGCAAATTGCTCCGGGAAGAAGAAGCAACAATCGCGCAGGCATTTTGACCCTATCTTTCCCAATGAATTTAAAAGCTAAGATATTTACTATCCATAATGGAATTAGTCCAATCAAAAGCGCAAAGCCGCCCCCGTCCCAGTTTTCAGCGGGGAGCATTGCATCGGGATTTGGAACCCTAGTGTCGTGAATAATGAGCGGATATCCGAATCGACATAAACATGCGATTCCAAGCACATTAAATGCGCCGACAATCCATTTTAAGGCCTTTCTATCTTTCATTTCCCACCTCATAAACTTAAATACATATAGGAATAACCCCTCAGGCTTACTCGGGGATCTCGGGGTCCTTGTACTCCAAAATGTCTCCCGGCTGGCAATCAAGAGCCCAGCAAAGCTTTGCAAGGGTGCTTACCTTTATGGCCTTTGCTTTTCCGGTTTTTAAAACGGACATATTGGCCTGAGTGATGCCGACTTTTTCCGCAAGCTCGCCCACGCTCATTTTGCGCTTGGCAAGCATCACATCAATGTTAAAAATAATATCGCCTTCCATGCGCACCTCCTAAATCGTTAAATCGCTGTCTTCCTGTAAAGCCGCTGCTTTTTGCACAAGGTGTGATAATGCTGCTGCCGCAACGGATATGCACACGCCCGCAAAAACAATGAGCATTGACAGAATCACAATTCCCGGATGGCTTAAATTTAAAAGCAATAAAACCACGTTTCCAAAAAAGAAAACGCCCGCGTCTGTAGCGGCAAGAATAGAAATTGCTCTTAGCCTTTCTGCGTTCTTTTGGCTAAATGACTTATCAATTCCGATGTCTCCCGCTATCTTCCATGCATATCCAAGTGCCACATAGCAATTAATCCCCGTACACCAGATAAAGCAAAGCCAAGGCCAGAATCCGTGGGAATACTCAGGATATTTTGCAACCATGGTCCTTCCAAGCTCGGGAACCACGTATAAATAAATAAACGATCCGCAAAGCCCGATTCCCACAAGAATCACCTTTATCCAATTTGCCAGTTTCTTTTGATCCATTACTCCTACCTCCTATAGTCCTCATATAGTTTTCTTTCACCATCAATATAGTTCTAAATTTTCTGTATGTCAACACTTTTTTATCGTGCTACGATATATTTTTCTCGCATCACGCAATTTACCGCGTGTGAAACCTATCTAAACTTTCCAATACGGAAAGTTTTTATGGTAGCAACTGTATAATCAGTATGTTAAAATCAAGGAAAAGCCTGTGTATACTCAAGCCATAAAGGAGATATACACATGGCAAAGAAAACAAATTACAGAGAAGTTTTAAAAGACAACAATTTCAAAAAGCTTTTGGCGTCGAATCTCATAAACAGATTCGGTGATTCGATAGATTCAATCGCATTTACATGGCTGGTTTACGACATCACAAAGAGCGCATCTTGGGCGGCAATTATATTCGGCATGAATGTGCTTCCGAATATATTTTTACAACCCTTCCTTGGAGCTTTCGTCGAAAAGCTTGATAAAAAACGTGTCGTCGTTGCAACACATATTTTAAGAACGCTCATTATTTCGCTCTTTGTGGTGATGTATTTAAGCGGACTTTTGACGCCTGCCATAATGGTTGCTTTCACCTTAATCATCACCTCGGTTGAATCGTTCAACCTTCCGGCGTCGAGCGCTTTTGTACAAAGCATTTTGAAGAAAGAACACGTGACTCACGCAATGAGCTTATCTCAGAGCTTATCAAGCGCAATGTCACTTTTAGGCACAGCCTTTGCAGGTGTTATTATCGCAAAACTCGGTGTGCAGTCAGCGATGTTTATTGATGCGGGAACCTTCTTAATTGCCGGCATATTAACTTTTACAATTAGGCAGGAAAGAAAGAAACCGGAACTTGCGGTTATAAATGAAACAGATAAAAAAGAATCCTACATTGACCTTTTAAAGGGCGGATTTAAATACATAATAAATAACAAAATATTCGTTAATTACTTAATAGTAGCGGTAATCGTTAATTTCCTTGCGGTTCCTTTAAACGCTCTTCAAGCTCCCATCGCAGAGGATCTTTATAAGCTTGGAAGTGAGCTTTTAAGCGTAATGGGAATAGGCGCCTCAATAGGCGCAATCTTAGGCTCAATTATCTTACCTAAGGTTATGGAAAAGCTTTCCGCAAAGGCAATTCTTGTTGTAAACGGAGCGATTGTTGGCGTCGGAATGTTCATTCTTTCCTTAGGTGGACTTCTTAATGGCGCTAAGATTCCCGGATTTTTGCTGGCAGGCTTTTGCTTTCTTTTAATGATGACAGCAATTTCTTTGTTAAACGGTTCTTTAAACGTGCAGTTTATGAAGATGACAGACCCTGACTACATGGCAAGAGCGTCCTCTGTGTTTGGGGCTTCATGCACCGCAGCAATGCCTGTAGCCTCATTTATCGTAAGCGCCGTTGCGCTAAAGCTTTCCACCGCACTTTTGGTGGGAGCATGCGGGCTTCTTTCCGTTTTAGTCTTTTTAATTGTTGCCGCAAGCAAAATGCAGTTTGAAGATAAAGCACTTGAAATAAAAGGAGAAGAATTGGATGCAGCTTAAGCTATCTGAGAACATCAAATTATACAGAAAGAAACTGGAGCTTACTCAGGAAGAATTGGCAGAAAACATGAGCGTTACCGTGGGTGCTGTTTCAAAATGGGAAAGCGGAGCAAACGTGCCTGATATTTCCACACTAATGGAGCTTGCAAACTTCTTTGACATATCCATGGATGAGCTTTTGGGTTACAATTTGTCTTCAAAGAAAGTTGACGACATGCATGAAAAAATCAATGATTTATGTAATGCACATAATTTTAAAGAAGCCATAACAGAAATAAAAAGTGCCCTTGTAAGATACCCCCACAGCTTTAAAATTTTGTACATTTCGGCAGAGACTTACTACCTTTATGTCTTTGAAGCAGGAAAAAAGGAATACGCTCAACATGCAATCGACCTTTATAATAAAGCCTTAGAACACATATCGCAGAGCACAGAGCCTTTTATAAACGAATATTCAATTAAGAGTAAAATATGCCAATTATACTCCTTCACAGATCCGAAAAAAGCATTGGAAGGATTTAAAGAAATTAATTACGAAGGGCAAAAAAGTATGGCGATTTCCCTTCTTCTTACAAAAGAGGGGAAACGCGAGGAAGCCCTTGAACATTCAACTTATGCCATAATAAAAAGCTTTTTATCTTCTTGTGAGGCACTATCCAATACTTCTTACATTCTTGCTTCCTCAGGCAAAAGAAAAGACATTGAGAAAGCTTTGGAAATGATTGACAGCATGCTTATGATTATCGATGCATTTACACTTAAGAAACTTAACTACACTCATAAGTTAAAAGCCACCGCTCTTTCCTTTAAGGCTTTCTATTACAAATGCTTAGAAGACCATGAAAGCATGAAAAAATATTTAAATGAAGCCTATAGAATCGCCTATGAAATGGACAAAGAAAACCTTCCTTCGGATTTATCCAAAGGGCTTAAATACTATTTTATTGATAAACCCCTTTTTTCTTTTGACAATATAGGTGTGGGAGTAGTCAAAGGAATTGAAAATGGTTTTAAAAAAGAACTTACCGTTCCAAATTCACCTTTAAACGATCATTTGGCTCCGGTTTTAGAATATTGGCATGAATTAAAGAAAGGGATGAAAGAATAATCTTTCATCCCTTAAATACTATCTAGTTCCCCTCATTTTCCCAAAACAGCTCATCAAGCGTTTTGTTTAGCGCTTTGCAAATGGCAATGCATAAATTGATTGTAGGGTTGTAATCTCCCTTTTCTATGGCATTTATGGTTTGCCTTGAAACTCCGACTTTATCCGCCAGATCCTGTTGCGACATATCAAAAGAGGCTCTGGCCGCTTTTAATTTTAGATTCTTCATGCTACTCCTCGTCTCTTTTGTCTTTTATTTTCTTTATCAACAGTAATACAAGCAAATATCCTATCAGTAAACCGCAAAGCAGATTCAAACTTCCGGATGCGGTGACAACTCCGTTGTCAATAAAGGTGCCCCTTAAAATGTGCATTACGCCGATTCCTATGTTTAAAATTCCTATGAATATAAAGAAACCGATAAAGCACTTTCTGTTTTCGTTAAGCTTAAAGTAAGCATCCTTCATGATGGAATTTGTAAGCATTACCGCTATTCCCACCGCTACGCCAAGGAAGATTAGTAGCGTCTTTGACGCGGGAATCGATATGGAAAAAGCTTCCAAAAGCATCCAAAATCCATAGTATCCAAGCATTGCAAAGAAGGCATATTTGTAAGATTTTCCCTGCATCGCTATCTGGCGCTCGTCATATTCAATCTTAATTTCATCGTTCTTAGCTATAGTCACAGCAATCATTACAAGCAAAATGCCTATAATAAATCCTGCTATAAGTGAAATTTCCCTTGCGTGCTTAACTCTTTCTTTTACTTCGATTCTATAATTAACCTTGTAATGTCCGTCTTTAAAGAAAGATTCGTCGATGTCGCCTATTTCACCGTCATCAAAGTGTTCTTTGACATACTTTTCATAGCTTTCCTTTGAGGTAAGCACCTCAAATTCCTCGGTATACTCTTCGTTTGCTTTAAGCTTAAGCATCGTAGACTCGGCATCGTAAGAATTTCCCGTTAAGCAAAATACTTGATTGCCGGCACTGTCTTTTACGCAGAATCCTACGATAATTCCGTCCTCAGGTTCAGAGGAAACAATCACGCGGTAAAAGCCGTATACATCTTTATCCGGTATAAAGCTTCCGCCGCCCGGCAAAGCCTTATAATCGGGCACAACCTTTGAATCAACTACGTCAAATTCATCTTCAAAATATGAACCGGATTCCCTTGATTGACTAAGAGGGAAAAGGGCTGCTATGGCCATCACAAGTGCAATGACCAGTACTAAAAGTTTTCTAAATTTCTTCGACATAAACCTCCTCCTTTTTATCTACGGAAAACAGGTTAAATTTGATTCCGATAAAGGCTGAAATTGCAGCAAACACGATAAATACGATAATAGGGCTTACCTTATCGGAAATGATTAATGCCAATGTATTATTTACAACGTGGCAAATTATGCAAGGAACAGCAGAATTATACTTATATCCTACAAATCCCCAGAAAAGTCCCATGGGAAGAACGTAAAGACCCTGAATCAAATTCATGTGGAAGATTCCGAACATTACCGCACAAATAATCATGCATCCGATAACTCCGAAGGCTCTCTTTGAACGCTGTAAAATAATGCCTCTCATTGTTATTTCTTCCATGACGGGAGCCAAAAGGGCACCTGTAATCATACCGATGACTGCGTTTCCGCCAAGCGCTCCGTTTAAAAGATTCTGTAAAAATTCAGCCTGTCCCGGAAAAGCAAGTGTCGCAAGTTCTGAAACTATTCCTGCCAAGCCCCAGATGGCAATTGAGCCTGTAAGTACAAATAAAACGTCCTTTACGCTGTTAAACTTTTTATAAAAGGGCTTATATGTTCCGGCCTTTTTATCCTTCTTAACGTATCCAAAGTAATACCATAAGCCTACACACACAAGACATACAATCTCGCCCACAAACTGAAGTTTTGTAAGAAGCTCGGGGTTGGTTGAAACTTCCAATAACTTTTGCTGATATAGCGCCATGTCTCCGTTACTTTCCATGAATGCGTTTGCAATGCTTGGAATCATACCGATTACCGATACGCCGTTTAAGATTAAGACAACTGCAATTGTTACCCACAAGCAAAAGAAAACGGTTGCTACTTTGCTTGGCTTGTTTACTTTTAATTCTTCACTCATTTTTCTCCTCCTCCATAGAAGCAATAGCTTCAACTAATGAGATATGTTTTGTTTACGATTACAATATACATTTCCATTTTACACTTTGTCAAGTATATTTTACAAAAAGATTAAAAAATTTTTCTTTTTGTAAATCGGCGCAAAAGAAAAGCAGCTGCAAAACAGCTGCCTTTCAGGATTAAATGAGATATTTCTTAAGCTTCACCACACACTGAGCGCATTCATCAATAAGCTCAGTATCGTGAGTTATCACCACCACAGTTTTTCCAAGCTTTACAAGTTTCTTTAAAACCTCCGCCACTTCAACCATATGATAATAATCAAGACCACTGGTGGGTTCATCCAAAATTATTATATCTTTATCGCTTGCAATGGCGCAGGCTATGGCAACTCTTTGCTTCTGCCCACCGGAAAGTGACATAGGGTGAAGCTCAGAAAGCGAACCGATATCCAAAACCTCCATGGCTTCTTTAGCCTTTTTTTCACAGGTTTCTTCATCATTTGAATCTATCGAAAGCATGATTTCATCTTTTACACTCTCTGTAAAAAGCTGGTGATTTACATCCTGCATCACCATAAAACATCGGTCGGTCATTTTGTTTAGAGGAATTTCTTTTCCTTCAAAATCGACCGTTCCCTTTGCTTTTTTATTAAGGCCGCATAAGCACCTTGCAAATGTGCTTTTTCCGCGACCGTTGTTTCCCACTATCGCAACAAGACTATTCTTAGGAAGTGCCATGTCGTTAATCCTTATTCCATGCACTCCGTCAGAATATTTAAAAGATAAGTCCTTTACATCAATGGTTCCGTTACTTTTTAAAAGGCTTCTTAACTCTTCGTCTCCGAATTTCTTTTTGTAAACTTCATCAACCGCACGAATTTTTAACGAAGCGGTTTCTTCTAAGGAGAGAGAATCAAATTCTTTTCCCGACAATTCTTTAACCGCTTTTCCGCCATCAAGTACAAGGACTCTGTCTGCCAGTTCCTTTAAAAAGTAAAGTCTGTGCTCTGCTATAACTATTGTTTTTCCTTGGCTTTTCCATTTAATAAGAATATCTCTTAAATCTTCTATTCCTTTATCATCAAGGTTTGACGTTGGCTCATCAAGCACCACAATGTCCGGATCTGTAACTGCAATGCTAGCACAGGCAATCCTTTGCTTTTCGCCACCCGATAAGTTAAACATGCTTCGGTCCATTAAATCCGATAATCGAAAGCTTTCACACACTTTTTCAATCTTTTTGATTATGTCTTTAGGATCTTCTCCTCTGTTTTCCGCGGCGAAAGCAAGCTCGCTTGTGGTATCCACGTTAAAGAACTGATTCTTCGGATTTTGAAAAACAGTTCCTACTTTTGCTGCGGTTTCATAAATGGGCTGCGCACTAATATTCATATCATCAACGGTCACGCACCCTTCTAACTTACCTTCAAAGTAATTTGGGATTAGACCGTTAATAAGGCGAATTATGGTGGTCTTTCCGCAGCCGGAGCCTCCTGTAAGCACCAAGAGCTCACCCTTATTTATCTTTAAAGAAAAATCTTTTAAAACTTCTCTGTATATGTCTTTCCCTTCTGAATCCGTGACATGATACGTGTAAGAGACATTATTTATTCCAATCATTTTTAACCTGCTATTTTAATAAATTATAAAAAGTGCCAAACAAGTCAGTAAAACAATAATCATGACGTAATCTATCAGTCTGAAGCCAACCTTACATATGTGGGTGCGCTTCCTGTCAAGCCCAAGTCCTTTGGTCATTGCGGCCTGAGAAAGTTCGTCGGATATTCTTACGGATTGCATCATAACAGGCACAAGTTCATATTCAAGTTTCTGTGTCAAAGATGGTTTCTTTTTGCTTGTTTTGCGCATCTTCATGGCTTCCATCACGCATCTGCCCTCCTCTGAAATGGTAGGGAAGAACCTAAACATTACAGACATAGGAATTGTGATAAAAGAAGGCGCGTGCATTTTTTCCATGCTCACTATAAATTCGGATACGGTAGTGTAGCTTAAAAAGCAATAGGCCATCATAAACTGAGGAATAAACCTTGATACAACGCCCGATATTATAACAAAAACCAAGTTTAAAGAACCCGATGTTATCTGCACCGCTGTTCCCTCAAGAATCATCGTTACCGCCATAAAAAGAAAATATACTGTTGCAGTCTTATATTTTTTTATGACAAAGAGCAAAACTGCCGGAATCATGCAGGAGATGACTCTTAAAACGTACTCAACTCCGGATAACTTTCCACCCATCATGATGGCGCCTATAACGACGATTGCCAATATAGAAGTGCGGGGATCGAGCAATGCCCGTTCCCCGCCTGTTTTAAATGTTTGAATCGAAAAATCCATTATGCCATACCGGCTTTCTTAAAATGCTTTTTAAGTACTGCCTTTCCAAGGAGTCCGCCAAGGATTCCTCCTACAAAAGTGAGCACCACAAGTAAAACAAAGGACCAGCCGGGTGTTATTTTTTCAAGAGTATTTGCAAACTCTTCGCCATAGCCCTCAGCTACGGAAAGAAGGTAAGCATCTCGTCCAAAATACAAAGGCATAATCATTCCAAGCATCCAAAGGCTGAAAATACCTGAACCAATAACGGCTTTGCTTATGCTCTTATACTCTCCCGTCTTCATCCAAAGATCGGCGGCAACTCCCGCCACAACTGCTGTTAAAATGCTGTACCATGGGCGTCCCATAACAAGCATAAAAAGCCCCATGATTATTCCGAATATAGTTACCATTCCAAAAACATGCGCTTTTGAGAAGAAGACCATAAGCGGAATGCCGCATACAATGCCGCATAATACACTTAACACCACAAGCATAATCGGAATGTATCCGATAAAACTTGTAACAAAGAAAATAACAATGTAGAACGCCGCAAAGACGCCGATGTTTATACAGTCTTTTACCGTCAAACTGTTTTTCTTATTGTCCATTTACCCGTACCTCTTTTCAATATCTCTGGTTAGCCACTGCTAACACTCCAAAAATATATATTAGCTTTGAAACCTTTTTCTACTATTTTTCGGTACGTTTTTGACACTTTTCGCTCAATGTCTTAGCTTTCCTGCAAAGAAACCATTTTGGCGTAAGTTTTTCCAAGTTTCATCAATTCCTCGTGATTACCGCATTCTTCAATGCCTCCGTTGTTAATCACAAGAATTTTGTCCGCATTCCTTATTGTTTTAAGTCTGTGGGCAATTACCACCAATGTTTTGTTTTTGCAAAGCTCTGAAATTGCATCTTGGATTGCTTTTTCATTATCCGCATCAACGCTGGCCGTTGCTTCGTCAAGGATTACAATGGGGCTGTCCTTTAAAATACATCTTGCTATGGAAAGTCTTTGCTTTTCTCCGCCTGAAAGTGAAGAGCCGCCTTCGTCCAAAACAGTATCAAAACCATTTGGAAGCTGCATAATAAAGTCATAGCATCTTGCTTTCTTTGAAGCCTCAATTACCTCTTCCTTTGTGGCGGTAGGCCTTCCGATTGCGATGTTGTTATAAATCGTATCGTTAAACAAATATACTCTTTGGAACACCATACTTAAGTTGTCCATAAGATTTCCTAAGGGAACATCCTTTATGTCTGTTCCTCTCACCATAATCTTTCCGGAATTTACATCCCAAAATCTGGCAAGTAGGTTTGCGATGGTGGACTTTCCTCCTCCGGAAGGTCCCACAAGCGCCAGCATTTCGCCCTTTTTAATGTCAAAAGAAACATTCTTTAATACGTCTGTATCCGTATATCCGAAGGTTACGTTTTTATACTCAATTTCTGAATCCTTACTGTCTTTTGCTAAAAGAGCGGGGATTTTCTTTGTGCCTGTATCGGGAAGCTCAGTTTCTTTAAACAATGCATCAATTCTGTCAAGGCAAGCGGAAGTTACCGTAAGTCTTGCTATCTGGCCGTAGTAGCTTTTCACCGGTATAAACATTTCAAAAGAAAACAGCACAACGCCCATTAAATATGCATTTGAAATTGCACCGATTGATGCAAGCCAGCCCGCAAAAGCGATAACCGCAACCGTTCCAAGTCCGTAAGTAATCCAAAGCCTTTTAGCCCAGGGGCCGTAATCTATTTCAAAAGCAATACTTTCATCACAGCTTTCCTTAAAGTTATCACTTAATTTTTTAGATTTTTCTCCAAGCATGTTGTAAGACTTAATAATGCCTATTCCTTCTGCAAAATCCAAAACGGCATCAGTAAGTTTCTTTGAGTTTTCCTGCTTTTTCTCGGAATGATCCAGTGTGTTTTTATGCATCAGATTTCCGATTAATGTAATTAAGAAAACTATGACGCATGACAAAGCTCCGATTCTTATGTCAAGGGCAAACATCATTATAAGCATTAAGCCCTGAGATATCATAAATGCGACAAGTTCACCCAAAACCGTCATACAGTTTTCTTCAATAAACACCATGTCCGTAGAAAGAACCGAGCTTATCTGTCCTAAGTTTCCTTCTGTAAAATAGCCCATAGGCATCTTTCTTAAATGTTCACCAAGTTCCATTCTCATGTCGGCAAACACCTTGTAGCCTGCAGCAGATTCAAGCACATTTGTTAAGTGTTCAAAAAGAATCTGTAAAAGAACACTTGCAGCCATTATAATTCCCACATAAAGGCATTTTTCTTTGGTCATTTTTCCTTCCATAAATGCCGCAACAACAAGGAAAGAAAGTACCATGGGAACCTGTTTAAAAATGCCCTTTAATAAACTTGTTAAGTAGGATAATCTTATACGTCCTTTGTATTTACCCGTCCTTTCAACAAGGCGATGCAATATTTTTATCATTTCTATGCCTCCCCCTTAATCTTCCAGGTGCTTGCGCTTAAAGAAGCTTCCCAGAGTTTCTTATATTCTTCACTCTTATCTAAAAGTTCTGAATGAGTGCCCTCAGAAATAATGTTTCCGTCCTTCATAACGCAGATCTTATCGGCGTTTTTGATGGTTGATAATCTGTGGGCAATAACCAAAACCGTTTTATCCTTCATGATTTCATCAAGAGCTTTATTCATTTTTTCTTCGTTTTCGGGATCCATGAATGCAGTTGCTTCATCAAGCACAATAATGGGCGCGTTCTTTAAGATTGCTCTTGCCAAAGATATTCTCTGTCTTTCGCCTCCTGATAACATCTTGCCGCCGTCTCCCGCATTTGTATTAACGCCCTCTGGTAGCCTTTGTAAAAACTCTTCGCACTGAGCTCTCTTTAAAGCTTCCATGACCTCTTCTTTTGTGGCATTAGGCTTACCGATAAGAACGTTTTCATAAAGGCTTGTGTTAAACAAAAACTGTTCCTGTGACACAAAAGAAACCTGGTCGTTTAATGCTTCAAGGCTCATATCTGTTATGTCCTGACCTCCGATTGAGATTGAGCCCGAATTTAAGTCATAATAATGAACCAAAAGTCTTGCAAGAGTTGACTTACCGCTTCCGGATTCTCCCACCAAAGCTGTGGTGGTGTTTTTCTTTAAACCTAAATTAACTCCGTGAAGCACTTCTTCATCTTTGTAAGAAAAGCGAACATCTTTAAAGTTTATTTCCATATCTTTTCCAAGAAAAGCTTTTCCTTTAGTCTTTAAGGGCTCATGGTCCAAAAGTCTTTCAAGCTCTGCAATCTTATAGTCAAGCTGGGGAATCTTTCCGGCAAAGGTTAAGGCTCTTAAAAAGGGAGAGCCTATTCCAAAGGACATGCAAAGGGCAAGTAAAAGCTTTCCTATGCTTAAGCTTCCCGATAACACCATTAAGGAGCCGATGGGAAGGATTAAAAGAGCTACGCAAGGAATAAAGCTTGTGTAAACTGCCATCCATGGCCAGCAGATTTTATACCATGCAAGGGTAAAGTCTCTGTATTTTCTAACGGTGTCCCCGAGTTTTTTGTAGGAATCTCCGTCCTTGTTAAACACCTTAACAACTTCCATTCCGTTTACGTATTCTATGATTGTGTTGTTCATAACGGCTGCAGACTTATAGTAAGCATCCATCTTGGCAAAGCCTGCTCTCATCATCATCATCATTGCAAATCCGCCGATGACAAGAGGAACAAGAGTCAAAAGACCCACTCTTACATCCACCACAAACATTAAAACTATCACCAAAACAGGTATCACTATATTGGCTAAGCCTTCGGGAATCGCGTGGGCCAAAAGAAGCTCTACCTGGTCGATATCATCCGTAAACACCTTCTTTATACGTCCCGTTCCGATATCCTGAATATTACCCAAGGGCTGTTTTTCAAGCCTTCCCTGCAAGGATATACGTAAGTTTTTAAGGGTGTTGTAGGCTCCCACGTGTGAATTTTCAAGCCCTGTAACATATAAAAGGGAATAAAGAATTTCACACAGTGCCATATAAAGCCCCCTTATTAAAATGAATTTTAAATCGACAGGTTCTTTTGCCACCAAAGGAACCATGATTTGATAAAGAAAAAAGTATGGAGTAATCGAAAAGATTATTCCGGCAAGCATCAAAACCGCTGCTCGCTTAGTGTACTTTTTATACTCTCCCATATAGGGAGCGACGCTTTTAAGCATAATAACCTCCATTCTTGAGAAAAAAATCCCATACGGTTAGTTTTAGCTAACCATACGGGATTTTATTACATCCATATCTTTTCTTTCTACCAATTAAAAATATTTTTTTAACACTTTTCGCTCATGCTTATAGCATGCTGTATTTTTTGGGGGTGGTTTTGAAATATTCAAAGAAAGCTTTAGAAAAATAGCTCATGTTGTTGTAGCCTGCCTTTAGGGCGGCTTCAGTCACGGTAAAGCTCCCGCTTCTTAAAAGGCTTGCTGCATATTCAAGCCTGTTTGTCTGCACATAGGCGTGGAGGCTCGTGCCGTAAAGGGATCTAAAAAGGCGGTTTAATTTGCTTACGCTCATATTTAAGCTAAGAGCCACATCTTCTGCCGGATAGTTTTCATAGGGCTTTAATTGGATGTTCTCTCTTAACTTTTCAAGCTCGCTTACATCCCTTGAATCTCCCGAAAGAACGGTATTTTCGGTTTCTTTCTTTTGATAGGCAATTGCGTAAAGCACCAAGGCCGTAAGCTCCATTACCTTTCCTTCAAGGAACACGCCCTTGTATTCTTTATACTTATCAAGGCTGTCAAGCTCCGAAATGATTCTGTACATTTCGGGAGTGATTACCGCAAGCTTGACGTCATGAAAAATCATGTCTTTAATGCGAAAAGAATCTTCTCTTTTAAAGAAACGGTTTATCAAATCTTCAAAGCGTTCCGTGGGCATCTGAAGGCTCTTAAACTTAAAGTCACAGTCCTTTTCATAGCGCATACCGGTGCAGGCATCGTTGTTTCTGACTACGCAGAGTTCACCCTTTTTTAAAGAAATCTTTTTGTTTTTAAAGGTTCCGGTTTTGTCTGACAGGATTTCCCACTCTATGTCCCTTGAAAGGTTAAACATAATCTGCACTTCGTCTATGCCTGAGTTATTGGGCCTTTTTGCATCCGTAACCTCTGTAAAAGAAAGGTCCCAGCTGTAATATGCAATTTCACTGTCGGATTTTTCACCCTCAAGCCTAAAGCTCCCTATTTCTTTTGGAAAGGTTTTTCTTCCGCCTAAATAGTCTGTAAGGCGGGATTCGGGCTCTATCCTGTTTATTTTTTTATCGCTCATAGTTTTCCTTTTCTTCACTCACATTTCGATTATCCACCGCTAACTGCCAATTTGTCAAATAAAGTTGAGGGTTTTATCATTTAGGGCTATACTATTTCTAAAATAAAAATATGTAGAGGGGCATATGAATATACTTTTGTTTTTAATTATTGTATTAGTCTTTATTGTAGGCATCGGGCTCTTAAACGAGCGGGTGTTTCATCTTCAAAGCGATATCGCTTTGATACTTTTTTCTTTAATCATTGCATTAGTGTTACTGGCAGTGAGAAGTTTCTCAAACCTTGAATCATTAAACAGTTTCATAGATCAGTTAGGGGACTTCGGATTCGAAGAATACTTAATGGACGGAGTGCTTTGCTTTATGCTCTTTGCCGGGGCAAGCAAAGTAAACATGAGTAAATTTAAGCAAAACATAAGGCCTATTTCTTTGCTTGCTTTGCTTACGACGGTGATTTCTTCCGTATTCTACGGAGTGCTTTTTTACCTTGTAAGTTTACTCTTTAAGCTTCCGCTTGATTTAACGTCCTGCATTTTGTTAGGCTGCGTTGTGTCTCCCACAGACCCTATTGCGGCAACGGGTATTCTAAACAAAATAGGCTTATCAAAGAATGTTTGCTCAATCATTGAAAACGAATCTTTGTTTAACGACGGAACGGGCGTAACTTTATTCATATTTGTTCGAAGCCTAATAACCAAAAGCTCTCAGGCCAATTTCTTTGCACTTTTCTTAAAAGAAATACTTGGTGCCATCGCAGTTGCTTTGGTTTTCTCATTCCTTTTCTTTTCACTTTTAAAGCTTACAAGAGATCCCATTAAGTACATTTTGATTTCGCTTCTTAATGTTTCACTTGTTTATATAGTCTGCGAACATCTTGGATTTTCAGGGGTTATCGCTTCCGTTGTGTGCGGTATGTACTTTTCTTACGCCATGGGAAAAATCAAAAGAAGAGTCGAAGTTATCGACCAAAGAGATTATTACAAAGACTTTTGGGAAATACTTGAATCAATGCTTAACGCAGTCTTGTTTGTAATGATTGCGCTCCTTGTTTTGAATTTAAAGCTTAGCGAATATGCGCTTTTGCTCCTTCCGGCATCGATTCTTTTAATCATTTTATCCAGAGCCTTCGGCGTGTTTATAAGCAGTTTACTAACCGGCAAGAAAATGCCCGGCAACTATTCTTTAAAAGAATATGTGGCGCTTATGACATGGTCGGCTCTTAAGGGAGGTCTTTCCTTAGCCCTTGCTCTTGGCACAAAGGAGTTCTTACCCGAAAACGTATATCTTATTTTCTTGAATGTAACCTACATCACTATATTCTTTACGGTTTTGGTGCAGGGATTAAGTATAAAGAAAGTCTATTTTGCTTTGGAAGAAAACAAGGCAAAGAGAATAAAGAATGAGAGGGTTTAATATGAAGGCAATAGTTGTTGGAGTCGGAAAAACAGGGCTCGCGCTTATAGAAATGCTTACAAACGAGGGAATCGATGTAACTGTAATCGACTGCGATAAAGCGGTCATCGATTCTGTCACAGATAAATTAAACGTAACGGGAGTTGAAGGAAGCGGCGCTTCAAGAAGCACACTTTTAAAGGCCGGCGCTGATTCAGCCGATGTTTTGATTGCCCTTACCCCTGTAGATGAAATTAACTTACTTAGCTGTCTTCAGGCTAAGAACCTAGGCACAAGGCACACCGCCGCAAGGCTTTTAATGTCCGATCTTTCCATGGAAAAAGACGATTTAATCAAAGAGTACAACATCGATTACATTGTTCGTCCAAAGATTGATGTGGCTGAAATTATTTATAATAACGTAGGTCTTCCGGGACATGTAAGGCTCGATTCTTTCTTTGGTGACACAATACAAATGTTATCAATCGACGTTATAAAGGAATCTCCTTTCTATGAAAAGAACTTAATTGAATTAAGGCAAGAGCTTAACGGAAACTTCCTCATTGTCGCTGTTTTAAGAAACGACAAACTCTTTATCCCCGACGGAAGCTTTGTGTGTAAGGAAGGCGACGACGTTTTCTTAATCTCCGACCAAAAGGGCGTTGCAAGCACCTTTAAAAAGATGGGAATCATAAAGACAAGCGCAAAGAAAGTGCTTGTTGTAGGCGGCGGATTTACAGGCGACTATTTAACAAATGCTTTGTTAAAAGACGGAAAAGACGTAACCATCGTTGAAGGAAACATAAACAATTGTAAGAAGCTTATGGAAAAGTATCCAAGCGCAAAGGTTTCTTACGGCGATGCTGAATCCATTGAAATTTTGGAAGATGAGGGAATCACTAAGAAAGATGCCGTTATTTCAATCACAGACCGAGACGAAGCAAACCTTGTGGTAAGCATGTTTGCCTGGGCATCGGGAGTGCCCTCTATCATCACAAGAATCGATACTTTGGCACATGCCAAGATGCTTCACAAGGTTAATATGGACATCACGGTATCCCCAAGTGAAATTGCGGCAAACAAGCTTTACAGATTTGCAAGAAACATGCAGATGGCCGATGCCAAAAACGACATTCTTAAGTTTTATACCATCTGCGATTCAATGGCTGAAATCATGGAATTTGATGTTACCGATAAATGCACACACTTAAACATTCCGTTTATGGATAAAGCCTTCAAGCTAAAGAAAGATACCTTGGTGGCAGCAATCATCAAAGACGGTATTCTCACCATTCCAAACGGTTCATCAAAGCTTATTGCAGGCGATAAAGTCATCATCGTTTCAGCCAGCAAGAATAAGATAAAGAACCTAAATGAGATATTTAAATAGTTAGAGATGGGCCGGTCACAGAGACTCTCCATACTTCAAAACGAAGCAACGCTCCGACGAACTAATCCACGAAAAACTAAGACGCTCGCGATAGCTCTCGCGCCTAAGATTTTCGGGATGGATTTCGTCTGCGCTAAGAGCGCTTCTAAAGTGTTTTGAAATATGGAGAGTCTCTGTGACCGGCCCTATAATTATCTGATCTTATCTATTTTTCAACTCTGTCACTTTTTATTACCACTACATCTTTAGGCTCTAGTGTAAGTGTCTGGGTGGGCACGATGTGAAGGTCGCCTCTCATAACCAGCAACACTTCCAGAGATTTATCTTTTGTAATCTCTCTTATGGTTTTTCCAACAAACTCTGAGTCGGCACCGATTATTATTTCACCGATTTCTCGTGTGTCTTCCAGTTTCTTTCCAAGTGAAGTGCTAAGTGTATATTGCTCCACAAATCCGGCGCTTATGATACCTGTAGGGATGGCTACAAGTCCCACACCAAGGAAGGCTACGAATATGCCTAGGATTTTGCCCCAGACGGTCATGGGATATATATCTCCGTATCCTACGGTAAGAAGTGCCGATACGCTCCACCAGATTCCTGAGAAAGCATTTGCGAAGGCTTCAGGCTGGGTGTCATGCTCTGCGGAGTACATTCCTAAAGAAGAAGCCAGCATGAAGATAAATATGATTAAAACGGAAGATGCTATCTGCCTTTTCTTATCGCTTATTACCTGGGCGATTACATTAAAGGAATCGTAGGTTGCATTAATTCTGAATAGATGAAAGATTCTTACGACTCTTAATATTCTAAAGGCCACAAATCCCGCAAATGGCACAAGGGGCAAAATTGTAAGCAAATCAACAATACCGTCAAAAGAAAGCAAAAACTTAATGACGGCCTTTCCCTTTGTTTTGTCGGGATATAAAAGGTCTGATGTGTAGATTCTTAAAATGTATTCAATGGTAAAAAGAATCAAGGTGGCAATTTCTATTTGATGAAAGACGCCGTAATAAGGATCAAAGTATTTAAATGTCATAAGAAAAGTAAGTATGACATTTGTTAAGATTAACACCACCAAGAATAAGTCAAAAATACGGCTTGGGATGTCTTCTCTGCTTCCGATTGTTATAATTTTAAAAAGCTTCTCTTTCTTGGTAAGAGCCCTTGTATTCATGTAAAATCCCCTTATTTACATTTTTAAAGCGAGCCTTTTTAAGGCCCGCTTTTAGTATAATCCATATTAGAGTAAATCCGCAATTTCCAAAATAAGCTTTTCGGTCTTTTCCCAGCCAAGGCAAGGGTCGGTGATGGATTTTCCGTAGACGCCCTCTCCTATCTTTTGAGCGCCGTCTTCAATGTAACTTTCAACCATAAAGCCTTTAAGAAGCTTCTTTATATCGTCGTTGTGACGGGCTGAATGAAGCACTTCTTTGATGATTCTTGGCTGTTCGAAGGGGTTCTTTCCGGAGTTTGCATGGTTTGTATCCACGATAACCGCAGGATTTTTGTATTCTCCCTTTTGATAAAACTCACAAAGCTGAATCAAATCTTCGTAGTGGTAATTAACCTTTGAATCACCGGACTTTGAACTGTAACCTCTTAATATTGCGTGCGCATAAGGGTTTCCGTGAGAGTGTGCCTGCCATCCTCTGTAAATAAAGGTGTGAGGGCTTTGAGCGGCACTTATGGCATTCATCATAACGGAATATACACCGGAAGTAGGGTTCTTCATACCCACAGGAACTTCGATACCGCTTGCTGTAAGTCTGTGCTGCTGATCTTCAACGCTTCTTGCGCCTACAGCAACGTAACCTAATAAGTCATCCAAATATTTGTGGTTTTCAGGATAAAGCATCTCATCCGCGCTTGAAAATTCAAACTCTTCCGCAGCTCTCATGTGAAGACGTCTTGTGGCGATGATTCCTTCAAACATATCGGGCTTTGCATTGGGATTAGGCTGGTGAAGAAGCCCTTTGTAGCCTGCGCCTGTGGTGCGGGGCTTGTTTGTGTAGATTCTTGGCACAATCAAAATCTTATCCGATACCTTTTCAGACACCTTTTTAAGCCTTCCGATGTAATCAAGCACGCTGTCTTCATTATCTGCAGAGCAGGGTCCGATTATAAGTAAGAGCCTGTCATCCTTTCCCTCAAAAACGGAAATGATTTCCGCTCTTCTTTTATCAACTGTTTCACTGACCTTCATGGTGATGGGGAACATCTCCTTAACTTCCATGGGAATGGCCAGTTTTCTTTCAAAATCCATATTCATAGCAGTATCTCCCTTTATTTATCAAACCAACCACGACGTTTGGTAGATATTTTCATTTTTTCTTTCATGCCTTCCGCATCTTCATTTGCAAGAAGGTTTCTCATATTGCTCATTTCCTCAATAAACTCATCCATTTCTTTTAAAAGAACGTCCTTGTTCATTAAGAAAAGCTCGCTCCACATTTTTTCATTGATTCTGGCGATTCTTGTTAAGTCTCTGAAGGAGTCGCCGGTATAGTCAACAAGATGCCTGTTATCTTTACATGTCATTAGCGATACCGCAATTACATGGGTAAGCTGTGACACATAGCCAATCATCTCATCGTGTTCTTTTGGAGAAAGAATGGAAATCTTTCTGCATCCAAGCACTCTTCCAAGGCTTGAGCACCACTCGATTGCTTTCTTAGTGTTTTTTTCTGTAGGAGTCACAATAAAGTTTGCGTTTAAGAAAATTCTGTCGTCGGAATTTTGCACGCCGTAGACTTCTCTACCTGCCATGGGGTGAGATGCGATAAATTCAACATCCTCCCTTAAAATATCCTGTATATCGTACACAACGGCGCTTTTAACACCGGTTACGTCCGTAATAAAAATGTTTTTCTTAAAAAAGCTCTGATATTCTTTAATCCACTTTTTAAAGACTTCAGGATACAAAGCAAAAATAACGGTATCGGCCTTTCCCACAAATTCCTTCTTTACTTCCGTGGAGCCTTCGTCGATTATTTTGTTTTCTAAGGCAAACTCGATGCTTTCTTTCTTTTTATCGATGGCCATTACGTGGTATCCAAATCGCTTAAAGGCTTTTGCATAGCTTCCGCCCATAAGACCAAGTCCCACAATCAATACGTTACTTTTACTTATCCATTCCATCTTTACAAAACCTCAATTCCAAGTTTTTTAATGTCCTCAAAAAATCCGGGATAGCTCTTTCTTACCGCCTCGGCTTCATCTATCTTTCCGCCTGTTTTTGATAAAAGTAGGCTTAGAGACATCACGATTCTATGATCGTTGTGGCCTGAAAGCACTTCGGTTGGTGCCTTTAGCTCTCCCTTAATAATTTCGATTTCGTTTTCATATTTTTTTGACTTAATTCCAAACTTTGAAAGCTCCTCGCACATTACGCTTCCTCGGTCGCTTTCTTTTATCTTTAACCGCTCTGTGCCTACAAACTTAGCACCGTTAAGGGCTGCCGCCATAGCCATGAGCACAGGGCCCAAATCCGGGCAATCTGAAATATCAAGAGTCGCATTTTCTTTTTTAAGCTTTTCAAAGTATTCTTTATAGACCTTGTCACCTTGCAGGCTTGTTTCTTTTAACCCTGTAACCTGCACGTTTCCGCCTAAATAATTAAAGGCATCTAAGAAAGCTGCATTTGAGTAGTCGCCTTCCACTTCAATTTCTTTGGGAAGATATTCGCTATTTCCCTTTATGAGCAAATCGGTTTCTTTGTCCCAAGAAACCTTTACGCCAAATGACTCAAGAGCTTCAAGGGTTAAGTTAATATAAGACCTGCTCTCAACGGGTGGAATAAGCTCAATCTTTGAGTCGCCCTTTAAAAGCGGAAGTATAAACAAAAGTCCCGAAATAAACTGTGAGCTAATGTTAGCCTGAATCTTAAATGTGTCAGGCCTTAATTTGGCATCAACGTATATGTAATCTTCGTGCCTTTCAAATGTTCCGCCAACATTTTTAATTATCTCTTCGTAGATTGAAAATGGGCGGGTGAGGAGTGTTTTGCTTCCGTAAAACTTTGCTTTGATTCCAAGTCCCATGGCGATTCCCATAAAGAACCTCATGGTGCTTCCGGACTCATTACAATTAAAAACAGCTTCCTTGGGATATTCAATAACGCCTGTTACTTTAGCGTAATTATCGCCTTTTTCGACTTTTGCGCCAAGTGATTCGATGCAGTTTAAAGTCGCCTTAATATCTTCCGAAAAGTCGACATTTGTAACCCTGCTCTCTCCCTTAGACAGCCCCGCGCACACGATATATCTGTGCGCCATGCTCTTTGAAGCGGGTGCTTTCACTATTCCTTTTGCAGTTGATTTATTGATGGTAACCTGCATCTATTTCTCCGTCTCAATTAAGTAGTCGATTGCTTCCAAATATCCGTCCGTTCCATGACCCATGATTGTCTTAACGCAAGCGTTTCTAATGTAACTTACCTGCCTAAAGTCCTCTCTTTTTGTCACATCGGAAATATGCACTTCAACAACAGGAAGACCCACTGCCTTTGCCGCATCAAGTATGGCAATGCTTGTGTGGGTGTAGGCTCCGGGATTTATCACAATGGCATCATCCTTTTTGTATGCCTTTTGGATAAAAGAAACCAGGTCCCCTTCGTGATTGCTTTGATAAAGCTTTACTTTCACGCCCTTTTCTTTGGCGTGTTTCTTTATCTTTTCGCAAAGAGCCTTGTAGTCTTCTTTTCCGTAAATTCCGGGCTCTCTTATTCCAAGCATATTAAGGTTTGGTCCGTTTATAACTCTAATGTTCATAATGGTCCCTCTTTATTTTTTCAACCTTGTGTTCCAATATGTTATCGCATTCAACGACTACATCAGCAGCTTCTTTGTAGATAGGAAGCCTTGTTTCATAAAGCTTTTTAATCTTTTCTGCATCATTTGCCAAGGGTCTGTCTTCTGTAGGAAGAAGATTTTCTAAGGCTCTGTCTATAAAGTAAAGCCTTCCGTAGGCTTTTAGGGCTTCTACATTTTCTTTTCTTAAAACAGCGCCACCGCCGGTTGCAATGATTACGTTTTTCTTTAAAGAAACCTCTTTGATAACTTCTGACTCCAGGTCTCTAAAGTATGTTTCACCTTTGTTTGCAAAAATATCAGTTATTTCACAGCCCGCTTTTTTTACTATAAGATTGTCCGTATCAAAAAACTCTTTACTTAAGTCTTTTGATAAAAGCTTTCCCACCGTGCTCTTTCCCGATGCAGGCATTCCGATTAAAACTATGTTTTCGTTTTTGCTTCTTAAATCCTTTAAGATTCTCTCGGAAAGGTTTCTTTCAACGGATTCACCCGTAAACTTTTCCGCTGCATAAACCGCCTGATATACAAGCATCTTTAGGCCACCAAAAGCTCTTTTGTTAAGGCTTTCTGCCTGAAGCATAAGCTGTGTGCGACCGGGATTAAAGATTACGTCAAAAACTCCGTAAATATTTTTAAAATGGGCCAAATCAATTGCCTGGTCCTCTAAGTTAGGGTACATGCCACAGGGAGTAGTGTTTACTATAAAATCGACATCCGTAAGGGTTTCTTTCGCTTCAGTAAAAGAAACCGTCTTGTCTATGCAAAACGATTTAGTCTTGTTTCTTGCCGCATAAAAGATATCTTTAACCTGTAAGTGATTTAACACTGCGGTTGCTGTCTTTGCGGTTGCTCCTACTCCTAATATCAATACCTTTTTATCTTTAAAATCAAAGCCTGTGTCCTTTAAAACTTCAAGCATTCCGTAAAAATCGGTGTTGTATCCGTAAAGCTTTCCCTCTTTATTGACTACAGTATTTACGGCGCCTATTGCCTTAGCTTCATCATCGATAAAGTCTAAGTATTCCATTACGGTTTCTTTGTAAGGAATGGTTACGTTTAAGCCCTTAAACTGCTTTCCCAAGATGAAATCTTTTACCTCATCCTTTGAAAGTTCTTTAAGTTCATAGTCGTATTTTCCGAAGGCTGTATGTATTTCTTTTGAGTAGCTATGCCCCAGCTTTTCCCCTATAAGGCCATACTGCATCAGTCTTTACCTCCGAGAAAAAAGTCGGTTCCAAAACGGCCACTTATTAAATCGTAAATTAACAAACAGGTTGCTGCGTCCACCACAACCTTGGCTCTGTGAATGATTGCGGGATCGTGACGGCCCTTAACTTTAAGGGTTGCGTTCTTGTTTGAATTAATATCTATACTGTCTTGCTCTTTGTAGATTGAAGGGGTAGGCTTAACCGCGGTTCTAAATAGAATCGGCATTCCGTTTGTGATTCCACCGTTTATTCCGCCGTTATTATTTGTAGTGGTAATTACCTTTTCGCCCTCTACTCTAAAGGGATCGTTAAACTCGCTTCCTCTTTTGCAAACGCCTTCAAAACCTGCACCAAATTCAACTCCCTTTACTCCGGGAATTGAAAATAACACGTGTGATATTAAACTTTCCACGCTGTCAAAGAAGGGTTCTCCCACTCCTGCAGGTACTCCTGTTACAACTGTCTCTAAAATTCCTCCGACGCTGTCTCCATCCTCTCTTACTTTAAGAATTTCTTCTTTCATTTTTTCTGTTGCCTCAGGGTCAAGAGCAGGAAATTCTTTTTCAAAGAGAGCCTTTACATCTTCATTAAGATCATTAAAATCTCTGTCTTCGATATTTGATAGCTTCTTTATATGAGTGCCAACATAGATTCCTTTATTAAATAAAGCGCTCATTGCAATAGAACCTGCAGCTACCAAAGCTGCTGTGATTCTTCCGCTAAAGTGTCCGCCTCCGTGATAATCTTCAAAGCCATGGTATTTACAAAAAGCTGTGTAGTCCGCATGGCCCGGGCGAGCTATCCTCTCAGCCGCTTCATAGTCATCGCTATGCTGCTTTGTGTTAGGAATTAAAATGCACAAAGGTGTGCCCGTTGTTTTTCCTTTATAAACGCCGCTTACAATCTGATAATTATCTTCTTCCACTCTCTTTGTGGAAATATCTCCGCTTGGGCGTCTTAACTTAAGCTCATGCTTTATCAATTCATCATCAATTTCAATTCCCGGTGCCAATCCGTCAAGCACAGCTCCAATATATGGGCCGTGACTCTCACCGAATATTGTTACCTGCAGACTTGAACCGAAGGTGTTTTTCATGAAATCGTCCTCTCTTTTTGTGATGTGGATAACTTACACTTTTATTTTGGTTAGCCTCGGATTATTTTCATACAATCCACTGTTTATAAGGCTTCTAAGAAAAGTTAAATCTTGTTTTAAAGCTTTGTTCCTGATTTATAACTACCGATTACCTTGTAATCTTCACATACAATTGCGAGAGCCTTAAGCATGTCTCTTCCCTCTCTGGTATTTATCTTTCCGGCTATCTCTGTGTAGAAATAATACTCCCAGTTTCTTTCTTTTAAAGGACGGCTCTTTATAACGTGCATGTTGTATCCGTAAGCTCCGATGGTGGATACTGCTTTTGCCAATGCTCCGGCTTCGTTTTTAAGAGTAAACATAAGGATAAAGGAATCACAGTCGCTTGTGTTGTTTACAAACTCTCCGCTTCTTGAAAATACCGCAAATCTCGTGGTGTTTTGCCCGCTTTTATTTATATCGTGATCCAAAACCTTTAATCCGTAAAGCTTTGCGCTTTCTTTGCTTGCAATTGCTGCCATGTGAATGTCATTGTTTTCCGCTACTTCTTTTGCGGCTCTTGCTGTATTTTCAGACTGAATCACTCCAAATCCGTGATCGTAGATATATTCATTACACTGTTCAAGCGCCTGAGGGTGGCTTACAACAGTCTTTATATCCTTAAGTGTGGCGCCTTTAACTCCCAAAAGGTTTTGAGAAACCGAAAGCTCATAAACTCCGTTTATAAACAAGCTTCCCATCACCATCAAATCGTTAACCTGTCCCACTTCACCTGCATAGCTATTCTCAATCGGAAGCACGCACAAATCGCATTCGCCGCGCTCCGTAGCTTCATAGGCTTCTTTAAAGTTTTTATAAGGCACTCTTTTAGCATCGGGAAGGATCTTTCCTGCAGAAATGGCTGCAAATGAACCTTCAATTCCACTGTAAGCTACCTTCACGCCATACAAAAGTCTATGCTGATATTTCTTAGAAACAGAAAGCATGGTATCAAAGAATTCTCTGTAATAGCCTTCGATTTCTCCATCCTTAACTGCTTTTGCATTTTTCTCTATGAGTTCTTTTTCTCTTTTTTTATCAAGCACCGGAAGGCCATGTTCTTTTTTATACATTGCCACTTCGGCCGAGCATTCCATACGTCTTTTAAAAAGGCGTATCATCTCTTTATCTATGGATTCAATTTCTTTTCTTGCCTCATCAAGATTGCTCATGTGTTTCCTCCATAAAAAGCAATAGCGCCATCCCCATGTAAGGAATAGCGCTTTGACTTTCTCTCAACTGCTATACGATACTTAGGGGTTTGTTTGCTTTCTTCTTACTAAAGTAAAGGAAAAAGAAATACATTGCAAAAAGGCCTGTATATAAACAAGCCTTACCAAAATAATATTCCTTATTAAGTTGCTTCTGGAATTTATTCATCATACTTAATCTCCGTATCGCTAGAGCAATAATAACACATCGCCCCTCATACGTCAACGCTTTAAACTGTGAAAATGCTTTCTTTCTGATTCATCGGGTTTATATTATGATTTTCGCACCGTTCGCACTTCTTCTTTTGCATAGCGGATACTAAGTTCAAGCTTCGCTCCACTCGATTTCACTAAGTACCGATGCAAAAGAGGCTGCTCAAATTCATAATATAAACCCGCTGAATCACTTTCAAGAATTTTCGCCTGAGCCAAGGAGTTTATGTAATGTATTCGAGCATTTCCACAGCCTCGGCACTTAACGAGCCGAACTGCAAGGAACGGCGAGTTTAGTGAGCAGGCTTCTTTATAGCCTGCGGCCGCTAGTGCGAGGACTAAGCGAAAGCGGTGCGAGAAACATTATATAAACTCCTTGGCTCAGAGTGAAAACTGTCATTTCAAGTACTTGCGGAGGGCGTCGATGGTTTCGTCGCTTACGACGTGCTCCATGCGGCATGCGTCGGCTTCGGCGACTTCGTCGGATACGCCGACCTGCTTAAGAAGGCCGGTTAAGAGCTTGTGGCGATCGTATACTTTGCCGGCTACCTCTTGACCTTTCTTTGTGAGTGTAATATAGCCGTCTTTGTCGATAGAAATTAATTTGTCTTCTTTAAGTTTGCCCATTGCACGGCTTACGGAAGGCTTTGAAAAGTTCATGTGCTCCGCAACGTCGATGGACCTTACATTTTTCTTCTCGTCTAAAAGAACGAGAATTGTCTCTAAATACATTTCCCCTGATTCATATAAGTTCATTTTTTATACCTCATCGGTTTTTAATATTCCTCTTTAAACATACCACGAAATCAATACAATCGTCTAGCATTACTCCCAATAAGTAATAATCTTACAATTGGGAGCATTTTACAGCAAAAAGGACTGACAATTCTTGTGCTTTGGGCCAATGTCAAATCCATGCCAAATTGGGCGCAGAAAATAGGGAAATCTACTCCCAAATTGCCATATTTTTTCTATTGGCCCACCAAACTTCGAGAATCGCAATTATTTGCGATGATATTGCGCCCAAAATTCAGCATTTACCCTATTGGCCCACCATGCCCTTTAAGTCGCAACTTTTTGAGACTCATTTACTCCCAAAATCAAAGTTTTTCGCTATTGGCCCATCGTGCCCCAAATCAAATGCTCGGAAAGCACCCCGCACAAAGCCACGGGCTTTCAACCCCGGCCCCATTCAAAATAATAAAGAAAAAGAGCAAAGTGGCTGTCTTTGCTCTGATTCCCCCTTAGGGTGTGTCCACCGTCAGGATGAGTTTTGCGATTATTATTTATGATATGTGTATTGCTACCAAATTAATTAAGCGAGTGCTCTTCCAAGTGATTTGCACTCATCAAGTACGTTTGCATCAGGTGCATTATTTGCCATAAGACCGTCTGCAATGAGATTTGCGCCTCTCATACGTGTGCGTTCTTCCCAGTCTCTCATCCACTGGCCGTCGCCCCATCCGTATGATCCGAATAAAGCAACTTTCTTTCCCGAAAGAGAAGTTTCAACTTCTGCGAACATAGGCTCAAACTCTGTCTCTTCCAATACTTCTGCTCCCATTGCGGGGCATCCGAATGCGATGGCATCAAATTCAGAAACATTTCCTACTCCGAATTCGTGGGAAGCAAAAACGCTAACGTCTGCTCCTGCTGCCTTTGCTCCGTCTGCTACAGCTTCTGCCATAGCTTCTGTATTTCCTGTTCCGCTCCAGAACACTACTGCAACTTTGCTCATAATTGCCCTCCAAAATTTAGATGTACTTTTTAGCTCATTGCGGTTAGCATATGCTAACCTGTATGCCATGTAAAAGCCATTCTCTAGGAGGAGCATGGCTACAGATTTAGGAAGTCAAGCACTTTTTGTTTATTGTTTCTAGTTAGCCATCGCTAACCGCAAAAGAATAGTAACATACGTGCCTTTCCATGTCAACAACTTTTTTATAAAAAAAAAGCACCGGCTTATTCGCCGGCGCTTGCTTTGTAGATTTTATACATGTCTTCTTCTTTTAAAAGCTTAGCGGCACCTTTTGCTCCGCCCACGCCTTCGGCGCATTTTCTTGCCATGGTGTGAAGGTCTTCATCGGTTGCCTTGATGCCAAGCTCCTTTAAGTTTGTGGGCATTTTTATTTTTCTAAAGAAATCTTCCGTAGCTTCGATTCCCTTTAAAGCGATTTCTTCATCGCTTCCTGATTCTTTAATGCCCATTACGTTTATTGCATACTTTTTAAATCTGGGTAAGCATTCTTTGTAAACGTATCTTGCCCAGCTTCCCCAGATTGCGGCAAGGCCCGCTCCGTGAGCTACGTCAAAAAGGCCTCCGATTTCATGCTCCATTTTGTGGGTCATCCAGTCTCCGCCGTCATTTCCAAGGCCGGTTAAGCCGTTGTGAGATAAGCTTCCGGCCCACATTACCTCGGCTCTTGCATCATAATTTTTAGGGTCTTTAACCAAGATAAGAGCGTTTTTCATAACCGTCTTTAAAAGGCCTTCCGCTAAAGCATCGGTTAAATCTAAGCCCGGATTGTTGGTAAAGTATCTTTCCATTGTATGCATGCAAATATCTGCGCATCCACATGAAGTCTGATAGTCAGGTAAAGTCATTGTAAGCTCAGGATTCATAACCGCAAACTTAGGTCTTGATAAATCTGAATTGTATCCTCTTTTAAGCCATCCCTCTTCCTTTGTTATTACGGAAGAAGAACTCATTTCGCTTCCCGTTGCGGATAGAGTAAGCACCACACCTACGGGAAGGCACGCTGTTGCTTTTCTTTTTCCTTCATAAAAGTCCCAAACGTCTCCCTCATTTGCGGCGCCATAGCCGATTCCCTTAGCAGAATCGATTGCGCTACCGCCACCGACGGCGAGAATAAAATCTATCTTTTCTTTTTTAGCAAGCTTAATGCCTTCATAAACGAGGCTAAGCCTGGGATTTGGAACCGCTCCTCCAAGCTTTACGTAGTAAATGCCCGCATCCTCTAGGCATTCTGTAATCTTATCAAGCAAACCGCTTTTTACAACGCTTCCCGTGCCGTAATGCACGAGCACTCTTTTTGCGCCAAATTCCTTTAAAAGATTGGCTGTTTCTAACTCAGCACCCTTTCCAAACACTACCTTTGTGGGTGCAAAATAACTAAAATTAAGCATCGGCTTCCTCCTTTAAAATGTCGTATATCTCATGTAAATCTTTTATTTCATAATCTACTTTATATTGAGGCTTTCGCGCCAATCCTTTTGGATTGTACCAGCAGGTCTTTATCCCTGCGTTCATGCCTCCAAGAATGTCACTTGATAAAGAATCCCCGATAATCAGCGTTTCATTCTTGTTTACAGGCCCGATTTTTTCAAAAACCGCATCAAAGAAACCTTTATTTGGCTTATCGGCCCCCATCTTTTCAGACACAAACACATCGTCCAAAACTTCTCCTATGCCGGAGCGGCCTACTTTCTTTTCCTGAGCCTTCAAAGTACCGTTTGTAACAAGAAACTGCGGCACCTTTTCCTTTAAACTTTTTAAGATTTCAAAACTATCATCTCTAAAAATAATGGTATCCCCAAGAGCCAATTGGTATTTATCGTTAAACTCTTTAGCCAAACCCGGGTCAACGCCAATCATTTTAAAGAATTCTCTGAATCTTCCCACCAGCACTTCTTCTTTACTGATTTCGCACCGCTCCAACCTCTCCCAAAAGCCCTCGTTTAAAACAGAGTATCTTTTTATATCTTCATCGCTTATTTCGCCAAATCCAAATTCCAAAAACAAGGCCTTTAATGCGTTATATTCCGCAGCGCCAAAATCCAGTATGGTGCCGTCCAAATCCCAAAGAAGCGTCTTTATCATCACATAACTCCAAATAATCTTTTGATTAGATTATATCCGCAAAAGCCTCAAAACAAAAGCCCGAAGCCAATGCTCCGGGCATATAAACCAGATTTTATTTATCCGACAATATGTAAATGTATTCGTCCGCATTTTTCTTTTTATTTATTTTTCGTAGAACAAAACTCCCAAAGTATTAGGGCCACAGTGGCTTGAAATAACGCCTCCCGCTCTTGTTTCAAGCACTTCTTCAAAGACGCCCAGGCTCTCTAAAAAGCTTCTTACTTCATCCACAAGTTCTTCCTTACATCCCGAATGAGTGATGAACACACGCTTTTTATCGGCGTTTCTAAGGTCATCTTCCAAGGAGCGCACATAATTCATAATTGCGTGTCCCACCTCACCTCGCAGTTTCTTTGCCACTCCCATGGCTCCGTCTTTTACTTCGATAATGGGGTGAATCTTTAAGGTGTTTGCAAGTAACGCAGTAACCGCTGAGCACCTTCCGCCTCTTGCAAGGTAAGTTAAAGTGTCTATTACAAAGCTTGCGCGAACTTTGCTTCTGTCTTCATTGATTTTCTTTGCAATTTCTTCTGCGCTCATGCCTTCCTTTGCAAGTTCGGCCGCTCTTAAAACCTGAAGGCCTATACCTGTTGAAAGGTTAAAAGAATCGATTACGTAAAGCTTAGCATATCCGTCTCCCGCTAAATTTATAACGTTTACGGTAGAGCTCATTTTGCTTGAAATGCAAAAGAAAATGATGTCATCCCCGGCTTCAATCAAAGGCGTTAAAGCTTCTGTTGCTCTTTCCTGACTTACCGCTGCAGTTTTAGGAGTGGTCTTGTTTTTATCCGACCATTCAAAAATCTGATCCGGCGTTGTGTCTTCGCCGTCATAGTAAGATTTATCCCCCATGATAATGCTTAAAGGAACTATCTTTACACCAAATCTATCAAGCAAATCCTTAGATAAATCACAAGTGCTGTCTGCTAAAATTCTAATGCTCATCCCCGATTCCTCCACAATAGTATTTTTAATGCTTTCCCCATTTATTTAGCACCATTTTCAATAACTATAACACATATTCGCACATAAAAAAATCCCGCTTGGTTTATTCCAAGCGGGATTTTGGAAGCTTACTATGAATTTGCTTTTAACTTTTCTGCATCTTCATTTAGGTCGTTAACAAGATTATTGATCTTTTCAACAATGGCCTGATTGTCTTTACTTGTGTTAAGAGTTTCCGTTGCATGAGCGGTAACTTCTTCTGTAACGGCAGATGCGGTCTGAATGCTGTTAACAATTTCTGCATTGGCATCTGAAAGCTTTGTTACAACGCCGTCAAGTTCTTTTGAGTGATGCTCAATCTGCACAACGCTTTCTGAAATCTGGTTAAAGCTTTCTGCCGTTTCTCCTGCGCACTGACTTTCTTCTTCGCCGGCCTTTAACAATGCCTCGATTCTTTCAACCATTGAGCCTACCTGTGAGGTAACCTGATTGATAAGATCTGTAATGTTTTCCGTAGCGGATGTTGTCTGTCCCGCAAGATTTGAAATTTCCGTTGCAACTACCGCAAAGCCTTTTCCGGCTTCCCCTGCTCTTGCTGCTTCGATTGAAGCATTTAAGGCAAGCAAGCTTGTCTGTGATGCAACGCTTGTGATTATATCTGTAATAGAGTTCATTTCTGCTGCCGTCTGCTTGAAAGTATCAAGAGCACCTGCAACATCTTTACCGGCAGAATCAACTTCTTCTGTAAGCTTTGTCATTCGCTTAATGTTATTTTGGCCCGTTGCAATGGCCTGTGAAGTAACATCAACGTTCTTAGTGATTGTGGAGCTTGCTTCTTCAACTTCTGTAATGTGAGTAGAAATCTGATTGGTCTGCTCTAACTGGCTTTGAGCCGCATCTGCAGATTCAGCCGTTCCCTGAGTAACCTGTTCCATAGAACTTACGGTAGACTCAATGGATTCTTTTAAGGTGCCCATTTCTCCTGTAAGAGTTTCAGCAGTTTCTGTTACTCTTCCTGATATTTCAAGTATTTCTTCAAGAAGCTTCTCTGTCTTTTCGTTTTGCTCCTGCATTCTTTGAGCACGCATTATCTGGAATCTGTTGTTTGTCCTACTTACCAAAATAAGGTAAGCCACTATAACAATCACCACTAGTCCCTGAATTTCAGCCACCGCAGTATCTGTCATAGTGCCTGTTGCAAACATTTTGACAATAGACACAATATTTACAATGATTACACCGATGCCGATTCTCATTATGTAGCCAACATCATCATAAAGCGTGATAACGATAAGCATTGGGAACACATAGGTAAACACCACGGGATTTGTGGTTGTTAAGATTACAAAAGCATACATTGCAGCATATCCTATTCCCACAATGGTCTTTATATATCGTGATGCAGGGTCTTTAGCCTTAAACACATGAGCCAAGATTACAGGAATCATCGCGAGCGCAATGACTACAAGCGTATATCCCACAGTACGTGTTTTTTTCACCACTTCTAAGATATATGCAAGCGAAATAATCGAGCACAAAATTGTGAGTGTAAGTGTCGCCACTTTATTGGCAGCTATCCACTCTTCTCTGGATGTATCATGTCTTTTCTCTTGTTCAGCCATAATGTTTTTCTCCTTTACGATGGGGAAATTATTGAGACATTTTATTTTACCATCCGATTGTTTGCGGATTAATAACAAGAATTCCAATGAGATAATAGGAAATTAGAATAGGAGCAGGGGATTATATAATGATTTTCGCACCGTTCGCACTTCTTCTTTTGCATAGCGGATACTAAGTTCAAACTTCGCTTCGCTTGTTTTCACTAAGTACCGATGCAAAAGAGGCTGCTCAAATTCATTATATAATCCCCTGCTCCATAAACATATGCAGATAATATCTACTATTGGGTAATTCGCTGACAAAATGACTATTTACATATATCAGAATATGTTTCGGGGCGACGGTCACGGAATAAGCCCCAGCACATTCTGTTGGTTTTTACTTCGTCCAAATTAAACTCATGAATCAAGATTTCATCGCCTTCTTTTTTGGCAGATTCAACGATAGCTCCTGTTTCATCTGCTATGAAGGATGAGCCAAAGAATTTAAGTGAAGACTTCTGTCCGCCGTTTTCTTTGGAAGGTTCAACGGTTTCGATTCCGTATCTGTTAGCGGCAATTACAGGCACCATATTTGCTGCAGCATGGCCTTGCATAGTGCGCATCCAATGGCCGCTGCTGTCTCCGTCCAAGATTGGTTCTGAGCCGATGGCTGTGGGATAAAAGATTATTTCTGCGCCGTTAAGGGCTAAGCACCTTGCGGTTTCGGGGAACCACTGATCCCAGCATATGCCCACACCGATTTTTGCAAAATGTGTTTCAAACACTTTAAAGCCTGTGTTTCCGGGAGTAAAATAAAACTTTTCCTGATAAAAATGGTCATCGGGGATATGAGTTTTCCTGTATACTCCAAGTTTTTCACCATTAGAATCTATAACCGCTACGCTGTTATATAAGACGTTAACATCCTTTTCATAAAAGCTTACGATAATCACAACGCCAAGCTCTTTTGAAACTTTTTTAAAGTGATTTACGGCGTCGTTTTCTTCCACAGTCTTTGCAAAATCGTAGTATTCGTAGACTCTTTCCTGGCAAAAGTACTGCCTTTCAAAAAGCTCAGGAAGAAGGATAATGTTTGCCCCCTTCTTTGCGGCTTCTCTTACCATTCTGTCCGCTTTCTTTATGTTTTCCTCTACGTTTCTTGTACAGCTAAACTGAAGTGCACTTACCTTCACATTTCTCATCGTTTTTCTCCCTTTGGTATCTGTTGGGTGATACAGTGAATGTTTCCGCCTCCAAGCAGGATATCCCTAGCGCTTACAGGCACCACTTTTCTGTCTTTGCACAAAGAAACCATAATCTTAACCGCTTCTTTGTCGCTATCCTTGTTTTCTCCTCCAAACTGAGGAATAAGCACATAATCATTGCAAAAATAAAAGTTTACGTAGCTTGCGGCCAAGCGCTCGCCCACTTCTCTAACGTCTTCCCCGTCTTCAAAAACGTATCCCTTAAGGTCTTCTTCCTTAACGGTTATGGGATGCTTTGGAATGGGAAGCTTGTGGACTTTAATCCCTTCATTTTCAAGGACTTTAAGGCATGATAGAGACATCTCATATTGAGGGTCATTTACATCATCGGTCCATGCAAGCACCACTTCATTTTCACTTATAAAAGCACACACATTATCAACGTGCTCGTTTGTTTCATCGTTATATATTCCTTTGGGAAGCCAGACTATTTTCTTTGCCCCAAGGTATTCTTTTAGCTTTTCTTCTATTTGAAGCTTTGAAAGCTTCGGGTTTCTTCCTTTGCTAAGTAAGCAGGTTTCAGTCACTAAGACAGTTCCTGCGCCGTTAGAGTGAATTGAGCCTCCTTCAAGCACGAAGTCTCCCGCATCGTAGTAGTCGTATCCTGTTAAATTTAAAAACTTACCCGCAAAAGCATCGTCATTTTCATAGTCTTTATAAAGGCCGTCAAAGTCGCCGCCCCAAGCGTTAAAGCGCCAGTTAATGCCTCTCACAATGCCTTCTTTGTTTATAACAAAGGTGGGGCCTATGTCTCTTGCCCAGGCATCGTCTGTCTTAATCTTAATAAGCTCTACGTTTTCTTTCCCTGAAAGCGCCAAGAATGCGGCTTCTTCTGTGGTATCTTCGTAGGCTACATATATTTTTTCACACTCTGCAATTTTCAAAATAATCTCGCAAAACGCCTTCCTTGCAGCCTTTGCGCCGTAGGGCCACGAGCCGCTTCTGTAAGGGAAGGCCATTATTGTTCCTTCATGCTTTTCATATTCAGCAGGCATAAAGAAACCGTCTTTCATAGGCGTAGATTCTATAATCATGAAAGCCTCTCCTTAAAGTCTTGATAGCCAAAGGCCTTTATCACTTTAACTTCTCCGTCTTTTGTAAGTAAATCAATGTCGGGAAGGGCCATTCCGTTAAAGGTGTTGTTTTTAACCATTGAATAAATGGCCATATCCAAAAACACCAAGGTGTCCCCAATCTTTATTTCTTCGTCAAATGAATAATCGCCTATAATGTCCCCCGCAAGGCATGTGCAGGAAGAAAGCCTGTAGGTAAACTTCTTTTCATTAGGCTCTCCCGAAGCAAAAAGCGGAGGCCTATAGGGCATTTCCAAAACATCGGGCATATGGCATGCTGCGGATGCATCAAGCACCAAGGTCTTAATGTCATTATCCACAATGTCTAAAACTTTAGTAACCAAGTACCCTGCATTTAAAGCAATTGCCTCTCCCGGCTCTAAGTAAACTTCCACTCCGTATTTAGCTTTAAAATCTTTTATAAGCTTAATGAGTAAATCTCTGTCATAGTTATCTTTTGTGATGTGATGACCGCCTCCGAAATTAACCCACTTTAAGCCCTTTAAATACTTTCCAAACTTTTCTTCAAAGGCTTTGAGTGTCACTTCCAAGGCATCGGCGCCTTGCTCACAAAGGGTGTGAAAATGAAGGCCGTCTATATCTTTAAGCACGCTTTCATCAAAGTTTTTAAGGGTGACTCCAAGCCTTGAGCCCTTCGCACAAGGATCGTAAATCCCATGCTCCTGGGTGGAACATTCAGGATTCACTCTTAAGCCAATGCTTTTACCCTTCGCCTTTGCAATGTCCTTAAACTTATTAAGCTGATTAATCGAATTAAAGACGATATGGTCGGAAACTTCAAGAATTTCATCGATTTCGCTTTCTTTAAAGGCAGGCGAAAACACATGCACCTCTCCCTTAAACTCTTCTCTTCCAAGCTTCGCCTCATACAAACCACTTGCCGTAGTTCCATCAAGGTATTTCTCTATCAATGGGTAAACCGCAAACATCGAAAACGCCTTCTGGGCAAGCAGTATCTTGCAGCCCGCGGCGTCTTTCACCTCTTTAAGAATTTGCAGATTCTTTATGAGACACCCCTCATCTACTACGTAGGCCGGGGTATCTATTGTTTTGAAAATAGGATAATTGATTCTCAAAATTGTTCTCCATAAACAGGCATGAAGGAACAATGTATTATGTTCGAGACTATATGGAGCCCCGGCACTTAACGAGCCGGACATCAGGAACGGCGAGTTTAGTGAGCAGGCTTCTTTATAGCCTGCGGCCGTTGGTGCGGAGTCCTAAGCGAAAGCGTGTCGAGAACAAATACATTGTTACTTCATGCCCCCTGATTATTCAACAGTCTTTGGATTTTCATCCACAACCCAAGGCAAACCATATTTATTGAGAGCCTCCATGTAAGGATCAGGATCGAACTCCTCAACGTTAAAGACGCCGGGTTTATTCCATAATCCGCTTGCCACCATGGCGGTTCCGATCATTGCGGGCACGCCGGTTGTATAACTAATTGCTTGAGCTCCTGTCTCCTTATAGCTTGCCTGGTGGTCACATACGTTGTAGATATAGATTGTTTTTTCTTTTCCGTCTTTTATACCCTTAAAGATACAGCCAATGTTTGTCTTTCCGACAGTTCTGGGGCCTAATGATGCGGGGTCGGGAAGAAGGGCCTTTAAAAATTTAATGGGCACGATTTCTCTTCCTTCAAACATAACGGGGTCGGTTCTGAGCATTCCCACGTTTTCAAGGCACTTCATGTGTGTTAAGTAGCTTTGGCCAAAGGTCATAAAGAAACGAATTCTCTTGATTCCGGGAATGTTCTTTGCAAGAGATTCGATTTCTTCGTGGTGAAGAAGGTACATATCTTTCTTACCTACCTCAGCAAAGTCGTATTCTCTCTTAATTTCCATGGGCTTTGTCTCTACCCAGTGGCCGTTTTCCCAGTAAGAACCGTTGGCAGAAACCTCACGAAGGTTGATTTCGGGGTTAAAGTTTGTGGCAAACGCATAGCCGTGGTCGCCACCGTTACAGTCTAAAATATCGATATAGTTTATTTCGTCAAAATAGTGCTTAAGAGCATAGGCTGAGAAAACCTGAGTTACGCCGGGGTCAAAGCCTGTTCCGAGAAGAGCTGTAAGGCCTGCCTTTTTAAACTTTTCATCGTATGCCCACTGGTAGCTGTAATCAAAGTAAGCTGTGAAGCCTTTTTCTTTGCAGCGCTTTTCGTACTGAGCTCTCCAAACGGGATCTTCCGTATCTTCCGCTTCGTAGTTTGCGGTATCTACGTAGTTTGCGCCGCATTCAAGGCAGGCATCCATGATGGTTAAATCCTGATAGGGAAGGGCTACGTTTAATACGGTGTGGGGCTTAAATTCTTTCATCAAAGAAACCAAAGAGTCAAAAGAATCCGCATCCACAGTAGCGGTTGTAATCTTTGCCTTTGTTTTGCTCTGTAATTTTTCTTTTAATGCATCGCACTTTGAAACCGTTCTTGATGCAAGCAAAATTTCCGTAAAAATCGGGTTTTCGCAACACTTATAAATTGCAACTGTGGCAACACCGCCACATCCTATTACCATTAATTTCATTTTTAATCTCCTTTATGACTCTTGTTTCTTTCTTCCTTCTTCTTCTTTTAAAAGGTCTTCAACATACTTTGGAAGCATGAAAGCTCCGGTGTGAAGGTTTGTGGTGTAGTACCAGGTCTTTATGCCTCGCTCATTCCAGCGTTTTGCGTTTAAATCCTTAACGGGATGATACTTTTTGCTGGCAAATCCAAAGAGCCAGTAGCCCGAAGGACATGTGGGAATGTGGGCCTGATAAACACGGCTTATTGGAAAGCTCTTAAAGGCTTTTCTGTGCATGGCTCTGCAGGTTTCTTCGTCTTCATCAAAGAAGGGACTTCCGTGCTGATAAACCATGATTCCATCTTCTTTTAATGCCTTAAAGCAGGATCCGTAAAACTCCTTTGTAAATAAACCTGCCGTATGGCCCAGGGGATCTGTGGAATCGTTTATTATAAGGTCGTATTGATCTGTTTTTCCTCTTAAAAATCTAAGGCCGTCTCTGTTATGAAGCTTCACTCTTTCATCATCTAAACCGCAGGCGTTATCGGGAAAGAACTTGCGGCAAACGTCCACAAACATTTCGTCGGGCTCCACCACATCAATTTCTTCGATCTCTTTGTAATAAGAAAGCTCTCTGGCAACGCCTCCGTCACCGCCGCCGATGACAAGCACTTTCTTAACATTTGGATGAACCGCCATAGGCACATGAACTATCATTTCATCGTAGGTAAATTCATCCTTTTCAGAAAAGATTACGCTACCGTCGGAAGTTATGAATCTTCCAAACTCGGCCGACTCAAAAACATCGATTCTTTGGTAGTCGCTTGTGCCGCTAAACAGCTGTTTTTCAACTCTTACAGACATTTTTACGTTGTCTGTATGCATTTCAGAAAACCAAAATTCCATTTTCTTTTTCCTTTATTTTAAAACGTTTAATTTTTCAAGTGTTCCGTCTTCGGGGCCCTGCATGGAGCAGCCTTTTTCTTTAGCGTATAAAGTGTAGTCGATAATTTCTTTTGTGATCATCTCGCCGGGAGCCAAAATCGGGATTCCGGGAGGATAGCACATAACAAACTCTCCGCAAATTCGCCCTGCGGTTTCTTTTATCGGGACAAGTTCTTTGTCCGCATAAAAGGCTTTTTGAGGGGTGGCCGCAACAATGGGTGTGATGTATTCTGCATTGTGAAGCTTGGACGTAGGCTTTGAGTAAAGTCTCTTTATATCTTCAAGCGCACCAACCAATCGCTCGATGTCCTGCATTCTGTCGCCGATTGAAATGTAGGCTAAGATATTTCCGATGTCCCCAAATTCAATCTGAATGTCGTATTCGTCTCTTAAAAGGTCGTAAACCTCGATTCCTGTAAGGCCTATGTCCCTTGTGTAAACGGAAAGCTTTGTAACGTCGTAGTCATAAATGCTTGTTTTGTTTACAAGCTCTTTTCCGTATGCGTAGTAGCCTCCGATTGAATTTATCTCGCTTCTTGCATACTCAGCCATGTTCTTGACTTTTTCAAATGACTCACGGCCTCTTAACGCTAAGTTTCTTCTTGAAATATCAAGACTTGAAAGCAAAAGATAACTTGCGCTTGTGGTCTGGGTTAAGTTAATTATCTGCTCCACATACCTTGGATTTACGTTTTCGCCAAGAAGCAAAATGGAGCTTTGCGTTAAGCTTCCGCCGGATTTATGCATGCTCACGGCCGCCATATCGGCCCCTGCTTCCATGGCGCTCATGGGAAGGTTTTCATTAAAGTAAAGGTGCGTGCCATGAGCTTCGTCAGCAAGCACCATCATGTTATGGCTGTGGGCAAGCTCTACAATTGATTTTATATCCGAGCACACGCCGTAATAGGTAGGGTTATTTACTAAAATCGCCTTGGCGTCGGGATGTTTATTAATCGCTTCTTCTATCTTAGAAAGCTCCATTCCAAGAGCGATTCCAATATGGTTATCAACTTCCGGGTTTACATACACAGGCTCTGCTCCGCAAAGAACCAACGCATTAATCACGCTTCTATGGACGTTTCTTGGAAGTATTATTTTATCTCCCGCCTTACAAGCAGTAAGCACCATGCTTTGCACTGCCGATGTGGTGCCTCCCACCATAAAATAGGCATGGGCCGCGCCAAAGGCTTCCGCCGCCAGATTTTCTGCATCCAAAATAACGGAAACGGGGTGGCACAGGTTATCAAGGGGCTTCATGGAATTTACATCAAGACCCACACACTTTTCGCCAAGCAGCGTCACAAGCTCCGGGTTACCTCTTCCTCTTTTATGCCCCGGCACATCAAAGGGCACCACTCTTTGCTTTCTGAATCTTTCAAGCGCCTCATACACGGGCGCGGTTTTTTGCTTTTCTAAGTCCATAGGTACTCCACATTCTCTTGTAAACAAAACAGGTGCATAGAAGCGTCAAGCTTCATATACACCTGCAAATAGTCTTCTTCTATATGCTCCCGTCTTATCATTACAGGGGTTACCGAATATTATTGACCGTTTCACAAGTGATTTTGATGCTTTATTCACGCTCCACCTTCATTCGTAATCCGCTTATCCAACCGTGAATAGTATCATCTTATAAAATTTGAGCCTGACCTTTCGGCCTTCTCAATCAATAAATCGCGATTTCTCGCAGTCGGCTTTCGACCCGCCTGTCCGTCCGGGCATTTCTTTCTTTGTAAAAAGAAAGCGGTCGATATCCTGTAGTACGGGATATTTCTTATATGTTTTAACATACTTTGCCTAGTTTAGCAACACATTATTTTTGCCTATTTTTCAAGGCTTGAATATATTTTCAAAAACTATGGATTTAGTGCATATCTTTATGCTAAAATCAGTTTCTAAGTGTATAACTATTCAATATTTAAATGCACAAAGGAGCTAACATGTCAGACTTAAACAATGAACAAAAATACGGAGCCGGCGTAAATCCCAGTTTTTACAGCAATCTCCCGGCTGATGAAAACAAAGAAAAAGTATTCCTTGGCACTATCGGAGCCATCCTTGGAGCTTTGGCAGGCGCACTCTTAATCGCCCTTTTAGATAAGATTGGATTTGTAGCATCTATAAGCGGTGTAGTGATGGCTTATTTATCGCTTTTTCTTTATGCAAAATTTGCAGGTACCCTTTCAAAGAAAGGCATTATCATCTGCGTCGTAATCATGGTTATTACAGTGTTTTTAACAGAATGGACTCTTTATTCCATTGCTGCATACAAAGAGCTGTCAAAATACTCTAATGATTACTATTTCCTCGATATTTTCCTTCAGTTTTACATTTTCCTTAGTGAACCTGAAATCCTTAGAAGTTTCCTTGTGAACATCTTGATGCTTTATGGATTTACAGCCCTCGGAGCCGTTCCAAAGATTAAGGAATTTAGCAAAAGAAAGCCCGAAGATGTTTCAAAACCCTTCTCGGGAGAGGCCTTCAGAGTCGGAAAGCCTACTACCGACAACACCTTCAGAGGTCCAAACACTTCCTTTGGTGGAAATGATATCACCGCTAATGCAAACTCAGTGGAAACTTACGACGAAAAAAACAGTACCGAAGAATAAATTAAAGCAGCCATTAATCATGGCTGCTTTTTGCTTATGCTTACGGATTCCTGATTTCTCTCAAATCCGCGCCTGAAGCAAACTTATCAAGCATGTCGACCTTACGTTCATACATTTCACATACGAATTTGATTCTTTCTTCGCTCGTTTGAGAGTCTTTTAAATACATCTCTTTAATGTAGTCCACTTTAGGTAGTTTATTGATATCAACCAGTTTTCTGTTTTGAACATATTTTAGTAGTTCAATTTCGTTATCCTTAAATCCCTTGGCTTCTTGCGAAAGAACAAACTTATCAGTAAGAGGGACTATATCTCTTCCCACCATCATACTTTTTCCACTGTCATATATTGGTGCCAAAGAAATAAACTTTAGCGAATCAGCATCTCTTAGTACCGAAATGTTTGTCAAATGTCTGTCTCGATTACTGAATACAAAATCCATGAGTATTTCAAACTCCAAGCACTCTCTGACATAGTTCTTATCTAATCCGTTTCGGTCACACACATTGATAAAATGCTCATATACAGACTCATTGTTAGGTTTATTCTCTGATGTTATTACCGCATAAGCCGAAACAAGTTCTTTTTCCTGTGAAGTAAAAATATCAGATATGCAACCATAGTCATATTTTTTCCCTGAAATATGGATAAGATCATACTTGGTTGCTTCCCTTCCCTGATTTATTACTGCATTGGAGATAATTACTTCATTAATGCTCTCAGCCGAATAAATGTCATGATTTCCTTTTATAAGCTTTCTTTTTCCATCCTCTATTATCCATGTTTTTTCCAAGTTCCCTTGCAAGGAAGAATTGGGGTTATACTCATCCACTTCCTCTTCGTTCATCTTTATCTTTCCAAGAAGCAGATTTTCCTTAAAATCGTTATCAAACAAATTGACATCCTTCCATGTCAATTCCGACCCAAGAGGCTTAATCCAATAGTAATCTGTAAGGCTGAGACCAAGATTATGGGTTAAGTATAGTTCATTTGTCTCAAACCCTTTCTCTCTTAGCATCTTTTCTATCTTGCCTTGGCCGATAGGGATTGCTCTGTCTCGCCACCACTCGATTATACCGCGCGGGCTGGTTCTGTTTTGAAGTGGAATTAATGCAGTGTCGGTCTTCTTTCCAAGCTTTACGATATTACCGTCCGCTCCAATTTGAAGAACCATAATTTCTCTATTTTTACGCATCAATGTATATATTGCCATTTTATTCGCCCCCCAACAAACGATCTTCATATACATTCTCAAGCATCATCCAAGCATAGTCTGCCAGAAATGCTGCAGGGACCTTTTTTACAGGATCCAATCTTGTAATTAATCTCTCACCATCAACCATATAGTCAATCTCATAGTACCCGTCTTTTGAAGCAAGAAGATTTCCTTTTATGCCATATTCCTCGCTCTTAGCTTGCTCCACCAGCGTTTCTCCTCGATCTCTGTAAATTGCTTCCATAATCGCTCTATTCACAAACTCACCAAAGGATTCGCCCATCTCATCGGCATGTGATTTTATAAAATCGAGATTCCCTTTTTCGGTTCGTACTCGAATCTGATCTGTTGAATTTACGTATCTTAAACTTGCTTCTCGTTGAGCTTTTGTATATGTTGCGCCCATATTTTCCTCCAAATAAAATATAGATACACTATACTTATCATATATAGTGTATCTATATCATTGCCTTGTGTCAATATTTTTAGTTATCTCTGCAATATAAACAACATCACATCAAACACCTGCTCGTTTGCCTTTATGACTAGGGCAATGTCTTTCTTGGCGCGGCTCATGCCGTGGAACAATCGCCTTACGCTTGATTCACCGGGATGGCGAAGGTCCCCTTCGTCGTCATAGTAAAAGTCTTCGTCAAGCATCATCACGACTTTATCAAATTCCTTGCATTCAGATTCCGTATCTTCGGTTTCAAACTTGTCTTTATACTCGGAAAACCGCTTTGGAAATGTAACCATTGATAAATCCGGATCTTTAATGTATACATACCCCCGCTTTTCGTACTCGCAGATAAGCTCTCCCGCTTCTTTTGCATTATTTGCGTAGGCAACGGAAATTGATGGATAGTCTTTTCTTTGAGCCCTTGTTTTAAAGCTCATAACGCAGTTAATAAAGGTTGAAAGCTCAGCGTTTATACGGATTTTATTGGTAAGCCTGTACTGCACAAAGTCGGGTATTTCTTCAATGAGGCAAGAGCCGTAGCCGATTCTTTCTTCCTCGGAAATGGCATCTTCTCTGTCATAAGAAATTATTATGGGCGCATCCCACTCTTTGGATAATGCCAGAATCCAGGAAAGGGTGTCCTCATCGATTCTGTGGCCTTCGTCTATTAAGATAAAAGAATATGTATCGGCGATAATCGGCCTTGTGCCCTCGTTACAATAAAAGAAATCGACTCTCTTTAATCTTTCATCAAGCTTATCAAGCTCTTTTGCTCTGGGTCCAAAGTGAAGCACACAGACTTTTTCGCTCTTAGAAAGGGTCATCGCAATGTCAAATAAAAGAATGGTTTTTCCTGTTCCCGGAAGCCCCGTAAATCCCTGAATCGGGGCACGCGCACCCTTTTCTCTGTCGCATACGTCCTTTAAAATCTGTTTCTTTATATCTCGCTGCTGAGATGTTAAGAAATACTCTCCGCGAAGAAACCGGGCAGAATCATTAAGCGGAGAGATCAAATATGATTCTTCTTTAAAAAGGTCTTCTATATCGCCATCATAAATTTCTGTCTGTCGGCTTAAGGCTCTTTCTAAATCGGCAAAGTCTGTTTCCACAAGTTTTCCCGTATTTGAAAGCCGCACCAGTCTGTTTTCTTTGCTTATATATGTGTAAAAGTGCATGGGCTTTCCGAGAGACGAAAGATAGTACCTGTTTGAAATAAGCTGATTCTTTATCGCCTCGTCCGACACGCCACCGCTCTTAAGCTCCACATTTACAAGCGAGTCGGAAGAAACCCTTATTAAATCAAACTCTTTTCCAAGTTTTGGCATGGTAAATGAATAAAAGAAACCGTAAGACGCCACGTCCCCGGAAAGCTTATAAAGCTTATCCGTAAGCTCTCTTAAGCCTTGAATCTCCCATTCTTTTATCTTTAAAAATGTTTTTCTTCCGGAAAGCTGTCTTTCTAATCGCGATAGCCTCTCCGGATCCGATATTCTTGTAAGAGTGTAAATATTTATTGGTTTCATAAAATTATTATACAATAAAAAGAAACAATGATTGTTAAAGGGCCCCCGAAAACGGGAGCCCTCTTAATTATCTATACTTTTGAATTAAATCCTGAGAATATCCAAAGTCTACTTCAGGGTTTCTATTGTAGATTGTTTCAAAAATCTTTCTTATTACTTCTTTTCTTCCGGCTGCTGCCATATCAGAGATTATAAGATTTTGTCCGTCTCTGGTTCTAAGCCTTATATTTGATGCCGTGGGTACAAAATTGGTTCTTTGTACAAACTCATATGCCCAAACAATGTCTTCATACCTTACAAACACAAGCTTGTTACCAAAGCTCATGATATATCTGGGAGTAAGATAAGTGCGGGCTCTCTTAATGTATTCGGTCTGAGGGCTGTCAATTTCACCTGAAATCTGCATAGCTTCCGCATCGGATAACTTCTTTATTACGCTTGAATATCCAAAGAATCTAAGTCCGTATAGGCCTCCAATCAAGAGTGCAAACAAACCTACTATCAATGCCAGTACATAAAGCCCTGAACTTTTGCTTGTTTGAGCTTTATAATTAAGGCCAACGCCCTGCATGTAGCCTTCAAAGTTTTCTTTTGTAAACTGATTTTCGGCGTCTTCTCCCTCATTGTATGCTTCCAAAGCAAAGTCCATGACTTCATCATTTAGCTCGGTAATGGTACCCATTACAATGTAGCTTCCCTTTGTAGCCACTTCTTTTTTTATTTTATCAAGCTCCGATTTTGTGCTCTTTAAAATGTATAAATCGTTATCATCCCAAATATAGCTATAATATTCGCTGTTGTCATAGCTTCCAAATTCCCAGGGCTCATCGGAAATTGGTACGTATACGCAAATGTCCTCTTCCAAAAGGCCGTCGTTATAAGCCTGGCCGAAGTAAATTGCATCTTCTTTTGACTTATTTCCCGATGAAATGCCCCAAAAGAAAAGTGCACCTGCAATTAATAAAACTACGATTCCTACGATAAATCCGGTTCTTGTGCCGTTAATCTCTTTTTGAATCTTTGAACTAATATCTTTCATGTCTCCTCCTCAAAAGGTTAGTACAAAGAAAACTCTAGCAAAAATAAAGGTTTCTTTCAACAAAAAACTGCCATGAATAATCATGGCAGCTTTCTTTAACCTATCTATTTACTTTGTAATTTCAAAGTCTACAGTGGTCTCTCCTTTAAAGAAGATTGAATCATCGGATACCTTTGCGTGTAAGGTGTAAGAACCTGCCTCTGAAGGCATCTTGTCGGAAGAATAATCCTTTCCGTCCTCTGTCTTACCGGTTACGGTGTATTCGATATCATCGTATTCTTTAAACAACTTCTCAACTTCAGCACTTCCGCGCTTGTAAGCTGTGATGTCAAATACATCCATTTCGGCTTCTTCGCCATCATATGCCTTATCAAATGCGTAAACGCCTTCAAAATCGATATCTCTCTTTGCAATATCGGGTACGCAAGAGCCGTCCTTCTTAACTGTGAAAGTATCAAAGAGCTCTGAATTAATTCCGTTGTATGCGTATGTGTCCAAAGAAAGTACATCGCCCTTAATTCTAACAAATCCAAAGAACTGCTTTCTTACTCTTTGAGCACAAAGCATATCGTTAACTACACTTGTAGCGCATCCTTCTTCGATATACTCATCGGGAACGGCGTAACGAGACTCAGCGTTTTCTTTGGAAATATCCAAAGACTTTTCGCCTGCGTAGTTCATGGTTACGTAGTGTGTTCCTTCGGGCTCGATGTTATAGTATCTTCCCTCTGTTTCAACGGCTTCGGTATAAGGGTTATCGTAAGTAATCTCACCGTGTCCTTCGCCCGTTTCTCTTTCATTTGAAACATAGCCTGAGAAGAAATCTCCGTTAACATCTTTTCCGTAGTAGTAAGGATTGGTTCTTGTGTATGCGTGGTCGTGGCCCTGTAAAATAAGGTCTACGGAATACTTTGCAAATAAGGGGCAAAGGTTGGTTCTTAATGCTCTAGAGCCTCCGTCCATTGTGTGGTAACCAACGCTCATCATGCCAGCGTGAGTAAGCACGATTGTCCACTTAATCTTTCCTTCTTCTCTTAACTTCTGCGCATTTTCAAGCTCTGACACAATCCATGCATACTGCTCTCTGTAATCACAGTGAGGATCGTATTCACCGTTTCCTGCGCCTGTAAGGTAAGTTGACTCATTTGAGTTTGTGGAAATAAGGTAAACATTTCCGATCTGTACGCTTGAGCAGCCGCCGCTTGAGTGAGGGTTGTGCTTTCCGTCTGTACAATAGTTAGCAAAATCAATATCGTACATGGAGAAGAAACCGTCAACAGAGTTATCGTGGTTACCTGCAATCGGGATATGAACAGTATCCATCATATCTTCCGCATCAAAGTCAACCGCCATGTTGTATTCATCGATAAAGTAGTTATCGTCGTGACACTCGTTTGTGATATCACCGCATTCGATGTAAGCAACAAGATGTGAATCTTCAACTGTTCTTGCAGTCTTAAAGGCTTCTCTCATCATTGCTTCATACTGGCGATACTGTGACTCATTTTCTGCCTGAGGGTCGGTTACGTAGATAAAGAAGAAATCATCCAAATCTCCCTTAATGGTCCAAAGACCGGGACGTGAGTAACCAACGCTGTCGCTTCCCACACGGTAGTAGTATTCAGAGCCTTCGGGAAGGTTCTCTACGTGAGCCTTGTGGCAGTAGTAAGTTGCGGATTCATCGGAATTTTCGATTGCTGTGTTAAAGTAATCGGGAACGGTTATAACCTTTCCGCTTTCAATTCCCTTATCCCAATCGTATGTGTAAATATCTTTAACTTCTTTTTTGTCAACGTACTGAAGGCCTGTATCCTTTCCTTCAACGTCAACTGTTCTCCAAGCCACACCTCTTGAATAAACATCGTTATAGAATGTGGTTGAAACACCGGCTACAACGTCTGATATTTCATAGGAGTATGTCTTTGCTACAGGAGCTTCAACATCCGTCATTACAAAAACCTGACTAAAGTCAAGCTCTGTACCTTCAGGAGCTCCGTCACCTTTGATTCTTAAACATGCAAGATTCTGGTCAAAGAAATCTTCTGTGATTTCCATTAATGCAAATCCGTCTGTGTAGTTTAAGTCTCCGATGTATAAGCTGTCCCAGCCTTCGGGATCGTCTATAACACCTTCAATGTAAAGGGTTCTGAAAGGAAAATCTTTCTTAGGCTCATACTTAAATACAAGATAATCGCCTTCTTTAACCTTTACGCCTTCACCTTCCTGAAAAACACAGCGCACGCGCACGTTATCTTCTTTGTCATCGGTTATAAATACTACATTTCCATCGGAATCTACGGAATCAAACAACACACTTCCCGATTCTTCAAAGAAGTTATCGTTGTCCATCTTAACCATTCCTGTGATGGTGCCTGAGTATCCTGCGCAAGTAACCTTGCTTCCGACTTCGTAAACATTTTCTGCTACAGTTTCTTCTGCCTTAACTTCTGTGGGCGTGCTAGATGTTTCAGTCTTTTTACCGCATCCGCCGCATCCCGAAAGCACTACAGCAGCCGTAAGGAGAACTGCGGCAAACTGCTTTAAAATAGTCTTTTTCTTCATCTGCCTACTCCTCCTTATTCAATTTCTATTGTGTAAAGTTCGTAAACTTTATCAAAAATCTTGTTAGCCATGCCAAGGTTCATGACAGGTTTCTTGGTGCCCTTATCGATTACAGCTACTGCCACCTTAACCTTGCCTTCAGCCTTTGCGCCGATTGTAACGGGCACTTTGACGTTTGCCTTGTCGCCTGGCATTATCTTTGATGCCGCAAAATCAGCTGTGGCCGTTCCTAAGTTATCTTCGATAGATTCAGCATTTTCGGGAAGTACAAATACTTCTACCTGATAATCGTTATAGGAAGGAGCAATACCGTCGTTAACAAATGTAAGGTCTAAGTTAAGTCTGCTTCCGGCCTTTGCTGTATCATAAGCATTTACCTTGCTTACACGTAAGCGATAGCCCATGAGCTTTTGTAAGTACTCAATGTTTCCTCTGTAAGAAGAAGCCTCCTTGCTTCCCTTTTCAATATCGCAAGGGGAGCAGGGTCCGAGCCATGATGTATGAGAATCTCTTAAGTAAGAGATGGATCTCATAATGGTGTCGTTGTGAGTCCAAGCAAGCACGTCTCCGCTTGCAAATTCACCGCCCGAATAGTTTGACTTCCAAAAATCGGGAGCCTTTGAGCAGTCAACAAGGAAGTCTTCCGTTCCTTCTTCCTGTCCGAATACGTCGTTAAACATACCAAACTTATTCTCGATTGAGAAATCGTAGGAAGAACGGATACCAACCTTTGTTTTCTTAAAGTTGTCTGTGTATGCCTTTGCATACTTTGCTACAGTTTCATCATCGGGCCATTCGCCTGATCCGAAATCATATTCTTCGAAGGATTCTTCGGTAGGCCAAGTGTGCATCTCGCCCCAGTGTCCGAGTGAACCCATTTCGATGTATGCTGCAGAACCGTCAAATTCACCTGCGATTGCTTTTATGCATGCTGCGTGATATTTGATAAAGGATTCTGAGTAATAGTTAGGTGAAAATCCTGCACCGCCCAAAACATCAAAGTCGGGCCAGTTGTAGAATGTTCCTGCATTTTCAATTTTTTCACTTACCACGTCATTACAAAGTTCTGCGAAAAGCCAAGCGGGGATGTCCATTCTGTAATTACCTGTGGCAACAAGTTTCTTAACTGTATCTTCAGTTACCTTACCGTCATCCAAAAGATTGTTCTTTTCAATGAAGGCCTTATCCACGAACTCACCATATGTTTCATCTTTTCTTGAGCCCGTCAAAGGTTCGGGTGTGTCGATTACAAATCTGATGATGAAGTTAACATCATTTTCTTCCCAGAAAGAAATATGATATTCTTTTTCAACGTTTTCCCAATCGAAGGTGCCCTTTGAAAGCTCTAAGTTAGACCAGGTCAAAGGAAGGTAAGCTAAGTCATAGTCAAATGCTATTTTCTTTGCGCCCTCTTCTCCTATTGTGGTCCAGCAAGCCCAGCCGGTTCCGGGATTTGCAAAGGCATCAAAGCCTGCCTTGGGATAAGCAAAGCCTTCTTCATAGGTCATTTCAAATGCATCTTTTGTGGTAAGATATCCTGTTTCAGGAATCGATACCGCTCTGTTTAAAGCAAATGCATGCACGCCCACGTTCTTGGGATTTCCGATATCTTCAAGATACACGCTTACGGTTGCGTAATCGGGATAATAATCTTCGTCTACTGTTATAATCGCAGCCCCAAGCTTATTGTCCGCAATTACGGGATAGAGCTTTTGCTGTCTTACAACAAAATCCGCTCCCTCCAAGCCTAAATACTTAAAGCCCTTCTTATTGTCTGTATCAAGCACAAACGAGGTTCTTGTATTTAAGTCTTTATTTAAAGAAGAAACCATTGCGAAAAGCTTATCCTGTGAAGAAGCAGCCACCAATGTGTAGTTCTCGCTGGCATCCTTTGCTTCCGCATTGTCAACCACAAACCATTCTCCCATGTCACCTGTGAAAATATCATCTGTGATGGATCCGGGTGCAGGGTCTTTAACCTCTACTTTAAATGACTTGATCTCGCTTCTTACACCGCTTTTAACCTTTACATTCACGGTATATTCTCCCGGCGCCAAAAGTTTCTTATTTGTAATAAGTTTGTTTCCGTCAAGCTTAAATGCTTTATTGTCAGGACCGTTCTTTTCACTTGTTACAAATGTGTATTTGTAATCCCTTGAGTCACCGCCCTTTGCAGAGAATGTGGCGATAACGCCATCCTGCATTGAGGCTTCTGTCAAAGCAAGTGTTTCTTCCTGATTTAATTCAAAATCGCTGATGTATGGTTCATCGGATACGATGGTTACTTTTTCTTTAGGCTGTGCAATCACCTCGTCTTCTTCGGTGTATTTATAAATACTTTCCCAAGAATCGTTAAGTAACACGATATGGAATCCGATTTCCTCAGTTTTAGGGCTTATAAGCTCGTAGGGAACAGCCACTTCGATGACTGAGCCATCTTCTGACTGTCCAAAGTCGATATAATCGACTTCTGTTCCGGGCCATTCACCCGCATATGACACATATAAAAATCCATTCTCTACCAAAAATTCATATCCGCCACCGTCTGTGTCGTAACCGGTCGAAGGATCATTGTCTATATCCAAATAAATCTGGAAATAGCACCATTTGGAAAGGTCGTTTACAGCAAACATTATATTAAATGTTTCTTCATCGCAGTATGCGGCTACTCTGTCAAACACCCCTTCGGGCTCTTCAAGAATATCTACGATGTCTTTCCAGTCGTCTGTGTTACCGTCAAGCACAAAAGAAGCTTCTTCTTCCGCCTCTTCTGCTTCAACGGCACTTAAGTTCGTTCCACTGCTAAAGATGCTGAGTGCCAAAACCCCCGCTAAGGCACCTGCCAACACTTTGGCCGCAACTTTACGAAACAAGCTACGTCGATTGCGCATTGCAATACCCCCTTAATTAAGTTGTAAATTTGTTACGTGACTTCTCTCCCTGGGTTTGGTCGTTTTTGCCAAACTCTCTAGTCATATTAATAAGTTTCTTGTAATCCTGCACAAAGATTACGACTAAACTATAACACTTCCCCTCTTCCTTGTAAACGAAATTTACGTAATTTTTTCGTATTTGTTTACGAAACGTTTGATATTTTACGTTATTATGCTATAGTAGTTACGTAGACTAGCGAGGTGGACCCGGGGGACGGGGTTAGTGGGCCATTTTTTCTTTGTGGGGGTCCAAGGAACGTTTATTACTTTTTCGACACGCTCTCGCTTAGGGTCTCCGCTTCGCTTCGGTCGGGTCAAAACCAAGGTCCCCCGGACCTTGTTCCCCCCCCCCGCACTAGCGGCCGCAGGCTATAAAGAAGCCTGCTCACTAAACTCGCCGGACAATAGTCCGCCTCGTTAAGTGCCGAGGCTCAGGAGGGTTTCAAAAGTAATATATGTTTCCGGACCACAATTCTAAATATGAATGGCCCACTAACCCCGTCCCCCGGGTCCACCTGCACACAAACTATATTTCAGGGGTGAAAAAAATGAAGAAGATGATTGGTATTTTAGGGGCGATGGCCCTGGCAGGATGTTTTCTTTGTGCTTGCGGTGCAAAGGAAAACGTGCAATCTGTAAGCAAAGCAGAAAATGAAGTTAAAGAAACAAGCGTGGTTGAGAGCGTTGCTTCGGTTGAAGAAGAAAAGGAAGAGGCCGTTGTCGATGGGAAGATAATTGTGGGAAGTGATGTTTCCTCTATTGAAGAGGCCGTAAATAAGGCAGGGGAAGGCACAGTGATTTTCCTTCCAAAGGGAACTTACGATGAATTTGTTTATTTAGATAAAGACGGCGTCACTTTGATGGGCGAAGAGGGAACGGTTATTGACGCTTCGGGAAAGGAGCTTTCGGATGATGAAAGCGTTGCAATTGAAGTAAGCGGAACCGGCATTAGAGTCGAAGGAATCGAAATTAAGAATCTTTTGATCGAAGGGCCTTCTGATGTGTGCCCCATCGGCATTAAAGTAGCTAAGGGCTCAAAAGACATAACAATAAAGAACTGTAAGGTTCACGACCTTGGATTTATCTATGATTTTGATTCGGACGATGATAACTACAATGCTCACGGCATATACGTAAGCGGCGGCGTGGACAAAGAAACCACAAACGTAAAAGTTGATGGATGCGAGCTTTACAATTTGCATCTTGGAAGCTCTGAATCACTCGTATTTAACGGAAATGTGGTGGGCTTTGAAGCTTCTAATAACTACATCCATGATTGCGACAACATCGGTATCGATGCTATCGGATATGAGCAGGATGAAGACAACGAAAATGATAGCGCAAGAAACGGTAAGATTCACGGAAACTTTGTTAAAAACATTAACTCAGACCCTTCAATAAATCCCACCTACGATTCAGCATGCGCTGACGGAATCTACGTTGACGGCGGTAGAGACATTGAGATTTACGATAACTTTGTAATTAGCTGTAACATCGGTATCGAAGTAGCAAGCGAGCATCAGGGAAAGGTTACATCAGGCATTAACGTTCACGATAACAGCCTTGCCTATAACAATGACTGGGCAGGCATCTGTATCGGCGGCTATGATCCCGAAGAAACAGGGACAGCAAAGGGCTGCACCATAAAAAACAATATCGTATATAACACAGACCTTTATTGCCTTGTGGTTCAGTACGCTTGCGATGAATCAAACGTAATTGAAGGTAACACCTTTGTAGCTGAAAAAGACGGCATTGCATACGGCGATGAATTCGAAGAGCTTAGCCGCGGAAACACCATTAAAGGTAATTCATTTACAATCGGCATGAGCGAATTTGGCTATCCCGATAACACTCAGATAACCGTTAAATCCGTGACTGTAGATGAAGCTACTCGCACCATCACAATTGAGCAATAAACATATCTACATCCTCCACTATAGATATAGTTTTTTGATACAGAAAAGGCCCCGGATTTTCCGAGGCTCTTTTTCTGTTACTTCGCGGACTTTAAGCTTTGACCGAAGACACATTACATGATAAACTGAAAAAAGTTGAATTCGTATAATTCCTTTATGAGGAGGCTAGAATGGATACAGAAACATCAACAATTCAGAATGAAACCTCATCTGAGTCAGAAAATGAATCTCCGCTCTATGAAGCAAACTACGTATTAACTGAAGAAGTGTATAAAAAGCTGATTCTAAGAGCTCGCCCCTGGCTAAGACTACTAATTTCATGGGCATTGCTGGTAGCGGCATGTTTTTTACTCTCACTTGCAAACAGAGATAGAACAGACACACTGTGGCCTTCTCTTATAATAGTAACTATCGTTGTGCCTCTGACTTTATTCATCGCACTAAGAAGAAATATGAAGAATTTTAGGCAAGATAAAAGCCTTTACAACTCTGAAAGGCACTTTAAGTTTTACAGCGATAGGCTTGTAATCGAGACACCGAGAGGTAACCGCATTACACCTTACAGCGAACTTTATAAGCTTAAAGAAAAGAAAGACTATTTTTACCTCTACCTTTCAAAGTACAGATACGTGCCTGTAATCAAAGAATTCTGTTCGGAAGAACTGATGGAATTTATTAGAAACATAAAGTACTAGAACCGGATTTATATCAAATAAACATAAAAAGGAGACTAGAATGGATAGAGAAAGAATCCCCGATTCCGAACACATTATGTGCGTTGGCAATGATGAGGTTAAGCAAACACCCGAAGAAACCCCCGACTGCAAAGATGAGAAACCTCTTTTCGAAGCCACTTGCGTTTTAAACGAAACTATGTACAGAAAGTATCTCCGAGCAGGTACAGAGCACAAAAAGCTTATATATCTTTGGGGTATGGCCTTATTCATGCTGATTATGCTTGTTACGAGAGGGCATAGTTTTGATGAATATCTTGTTTTTACCTCACTTATCATAGTTATTTTTATACCTCTTTTTGAATTTTTGCTTAATCACATCTCAATTGTGAACTTTAGAAAAGATAAAAGCCTTTTCAACCTTGAACAGCACTTAAAATTTTACAAAGACCGCCTTACAGCCGAATCTGTAAAGGGATCCGGTATTTATCCGTACAACGAATTATACAAAGTCAAAGAAACCAATGAGTTCTTTTTGTTATACTCTTCAAAAAACAGATATGTTGGTATTCCAAAAGTCATTTGCTCGAGAGAGCTGATAGAATTCTTAAGAAGAATAAGACGATAAAGTATTAAGAAACAACAATGGACGAAGCGTAAGCTTCGTCCATTTCATTTATTAGTGGCTTGCACTTGTAGCTGCGGTTGCAATTGTTGATGCAACAACGATTTCAGCAACAATAAGCATTGTAAGGATGTTTGTGTAGGTTACATATCTTGCAGGACGCTTGTCAGTTGCGAAGCACTCGGAGGCAAGTAAAGAAGCAATTACAAGTCTTGTTCTGTTTCCCATCGAGAAGCTTCCAAAGCCCTTAAAGGTCTTTAAGTAGTCTGCAGCTTCAACGATTTCCTTTGCAAGTGCTTGAGGCTCCATGTCGATATCAAGAAGAGCTCCCAAAGCAGGAAGTGACATATCGGTGGGGAATCTTCTCTTTAAAGCCTTGAAAGCGTCAAATAAAGCTTCAACCTTTTCACACTTTTCAATTGAAGTGCCTTCCTGCAAAGCCATTACGTGGCTTAAAGACTGAACTGCGTTTAAATCATGGAATTTGTTCTTCATGATAAGATAGCAGCTTTCCGTATCTTCAACGATCTTTTCTACAGGGTCTGTAGTCATTGCAAGCAAGCTTACAAGCACCATATCGTCATCGTCTGTTAAGATAGGATGGATTTTGTTCATGTCATGCATGATTTTCTTTGTCTTATCGACAATTTCTTCCACCCTGATTCCTTCTTTTAAATCAGCAAGACCAAGAGCAGTTAAAGCAATGTAGTCTGTTCCAAAGACTCTTCCTCTCTTTAACTCATCGTATGCTTTCTTCGCCCTTTCAAGGTATTCAGCGGGATTTTCTGATAAAGACATCTTTGAAACAACCGCTGCATATAAGTTGTTTCTAAAAGAAGAAAAGCAACCCGCATTCTTAGTTAAAATCTTTTTACTCTCGCTAAGCTTTACCTTGTCCGCAAGCTTATCCTCTCCTGTGTAGATAAGACCTGCCACCGGATAAACAAGAGCGTGGCTCCATTTAAAATTCTTTGAAAAAACCTCTCTGTTCTTTGCAAGAAGCTCAACTCTTGCCTTTAAAGCCTCATTCATAACGTTCCTCCTCATAGATTGTTTTGATATGAATACTTTAGCACCCTAAAGGCCTATTCTCAATTATTTTTGCTTACATTTTTCTTACAATTTTGTAAGAAAAGAACCTGCTTTGGGCAAAACTTGACTTTTCGTGTATAATAGTTGAGATAGTACTAGGGAGGGGACCTTATGAACGAATCATTTTTTCACTTGGCAAAGCCTAAAAGAAAAGGCATTCTGCCACTAATTTTCAGTAGATTCCTATTTTTATTCTTATTATTTGTGCTTCAAATCGCACTGGCGGTGCTTTCATACACCTTGCTTCGCCATTATTTTCCATGGATTTCAGGTATTTTAACGGCATTCACATTTGTGATGGTGTTATACCTTTTTAACTGTTCGATGGATGCAACAGGAAAGCTTACCTGGATGCTTTTAATCGCCGTATTTCCCATTCCCGGAGCCTTTATCCTTTGGTTTACAAGGAAAAACTTTATAAACAGGCGCCTATCGGACCGCGTAAATTCCGTTAATTTGGATACAAAAGACATTCTTGAACAGGATAAAGAAACCTTAGAGAAATACAAAAAGAAAGACCTGGGAGCCTATAATCTTTATAAATACATAAATAACTTCGGCTGCTTCCCTGTATACGAAGACACAAAGCTTAAGTATTATGACGGGGGCGAGGCACTCTTTGAAGACTTGCTTAAAGACTTAAAAAAGGCCAAAGAATTCATCTTTATAGAGTCCTTCATTATAGAAGAAAGCTACATGTGGGGCGAAGTTTTAAAGATATTGATTAAAAAGGTGGAAGAAGGGGTAGACGTTAGGGTGCTCTACGATGGCACAAACGAGATCCGTTCTCTTCCCATGAACTACGATGTGCTTTTAAGAAAGCAAGGCATTAAGGCAAAGCCCTTTTCTCCCATAAAGCCCGTGCTTTCTTCTCACTATAACTACAGAGACCACAGAAAGGTTGTGGTTATCGACTCAAAGGTTTCTTACAACGCAAGCACAAACTTTGCGGATGAATACATAAACAGGAAGGTTCTCTTCGGACACTGGAAGGATGCGGGCCTTCGCCTTGAAGGAAGCGCCACTTTAAGTTTCACCCTTTTGTTCCTTCAAATGTGGAACGTAGACGAGGCGGCCCCCGAATATCACTATTACCTTCAGTCGGCTGAGAAAGTAAAAAGCAAAGGCTTTGTGATGCCTTACGCGGATTCACCTTTGGATGAAGAAAAAGTTGCGGAATCGGTTTACCTAGACATTTTAAACAGGGCCGAGCATTACGTACACATCATGACTCCTTACCTTATTTTGGACGGAGAGCTTGAAAATGCCCTTAAATACGCCGCTTTAAGAGGTGTAGATGTAAAGATAATCCTTCCGGGAATTCCCGATAAGAAGCTTGCCTACGCCTTTGCTAAGGCTCACTACAGACGCTTAATCGAAGCAGGTGTAAAGATTTATGAATACACCCCCGGATTTATCCATTCAAAAGTCTTTGTAAGCGATGAAAAAATGGCAGTTGTGGGCACCATAAACTTAGATTACAGAAGCCTTTATCATCACTTTGAATGCGGCACCTACCTTTATGAGTGCAGCGTTATAAAAGACATCGATAAAGACTATGAAGACACTTTAAAGGTCTGCGCAACCGTCACTCCGGAAACCATAAAGAACGAAAAACTGTTTTATAAAGTAGCCGGTAACTTACTTAAGTTCTTAGCTCCATTAATGTAAAAAGAAACTCCTTACTCTAATTAAAGAGTAAGGAGTTTTTTTAGTCTAAATCTTCACCGTTACTTGCAATAACCTTCTTAAACCAGAAGAAAGAATCCTTCTTAATTCTCTTAAGGTCTTTTAAATCGTGCTCGTCTCTGTTTACGTAGATAAAGCCGTATCTCTTGGTGATACCCTGATGAGTTGAAACAAGGTCAAATGCAGACCATGGTGAATATCCAAAGAGCTGTACGCCGTCTGTGATGGCTTCTTTGCAGGCAATGATGTGCTTTCTTAAGTAATCGATACGATAATCATCATGCACTTTTCCGTCTTTTGTAAGTTCATCAACTACGCCACATCCGTTTTCTGTAATAAGAAGAGGAAGTCTGTATCTTTCCCAAAGTTGGCGGAGTGTAAGACGTAAGCCTACAGGGTCGATTCCCATGTTGTAGGAGGTTGTCTCCTGTAAAGGATTTGATACGCTTACAGCCATACCGGGCTCAGTCTGCATACCGATCATAAACTCTTCTTTATTGGCCCCTGCCTTCTTAGCAGCTTCTTTGGCCTTTTCGCCATCTTCAATAGACACATACTTAACAGTAGCGGCTCCGTAATAGTTAAAGGCGATAAAATCGGGATGCGCTGCCTTCATAGCTTCGCGGTCTTCATCAGTGATTTCAGGCATGCAGCCTCTCTGTCTAAAGTATTCGCACAAAGCTTCGGGATACTCGCCGAAAATGATCGGATCTAAGTAAAGTCTGTTTCTAAACTGGTCGTAATCCGCAGCAGCAAGGTTATCAAGAGGTGCCGAAGTTGCGGGATATACGCATGAAATGTTTGGAGCGGGAGCAATCTTAGCTTTGCAAAGCATATGACAGCGAATGGTTGCTTTGGCCATAGCCACTATCATGTGGTGGTTAGCCTGGAAGCGTTCTTTGTCATCTTTATGCTCTCCCATGTTGTACATGGTCATCATGTTCTGTTCGTTGATTGTAAGGAAGTATTCAACCTTGTTTCCGTATTCCTTAAAGCATACTTCACAGTATCTTACAAAGTCATCGATACACTGTCTGCTTGCCCAGCCATTGTACTTATCCTGCAAAGCCTGAGGCAAGTCGAAGTGATAAAGAGTGATAATAGGCTTAATGCCGTACTTTAAGCACTCATCGATTACTTCATGGTAATGAGAGACACCCTTTGGATTGACTTCTCCGTCCCCATCGGGAATTATACGCGTCCACGGAATGGACAAGCGGAATTCCTTAAACCCCATTTCCGCCATTAAAGCTATGTCTTCTTTAAAGCGGTGGTAATGGTCCGAGCAAACTTTCCAGTCACTGTTTCCCTCTTCGATAGGCTTACAATCCTGAACAGAAGGAAGCTTTCCGTCCTCGTCCCATGCACCTTCACACTGATATGCCGATGAACTTCCTCCCCAAAGGAAATCCTTAGGGAAGGGCTTTAATTTTCTATATTCCATTTAATAATTTCTCCTAACTATATCTTGTTAACCCTTTACAGAACCAATCATTACACCCGAAACAAAGTACTTTTGCACGAAGGGATAGAGCACCATCATAGGGATGGTGGAAATCATGATTGTGGCGTACTTAATCAAAGGACGGAATATCATTACATCCTGTCCGTCTGCATCCGCAATAATGGAGTTTTCCGTTGATTGAAGCACTATCTCTCGAAGTGTTAACTGTAAAGGATAGAGATTTCTTGCTTTTTGTAAGTACAATGATGCATTAAACCATGCATTCCAATGCTGTACCGCGTAAAACAACACGATAACCGCGATAATAGATTTACTTACCGGCAAAATAATGTGGGTAAGAATCTTAACTTCACTTGCTCCGTCAATCTTTGCAGCATCAAGCATTTCCTTTGGAATCTGCGCAAATGAAGTTCTCATAATGATGATGTTGTACGCAGACAATGCTCCGGGAATAATAAGCGCCCATCTTGTATCAAGCATTCCAAGCTTGTTTACCACCATGAATGTGGGCACCAAGCCGCCGCTAAAAATCATGGTAAACACGATAAAGAGCGCAAAAGGTTTGCCAAAGAGCAAGTCCTGAGTGCTCATAACATATGCCGCAAGAATGTTAAGCACAAGTCCAAGCAATGTTGCCGCTACAACATATATGAGTGTATTGCCGTAGGCCCTTATAATGGTTGAATTTTGCATTATAAGCTTATATCCGCCAAGCGTGGCCTTTCCAAGAGGCTTAAGGTAAAGCCCGCTTGTGGCCGCAACCTTTAGAGGGTCACTTATTGAGCCCATTGCCACATGCCATACAGGCAAAAAGAAAACAATACACAAAGAAAGCAAAAATATAGTATTAAATATCGCAAATATTTTTTCACCGGTTGAACGTTTCGTCATACTTTACACCGCCTTACCATATACTTGTTTCGTTAACCTTACGGCTTACAAAGTTCGCCGTACACAAAACTATCAGGTTAACAACCGAATTAAATAAGTTTACAGCGGTCGAATAGCTGTAATCCGCATCCAAAATACCTACCCTGTATACGTAACTTGCGATAACATCGGCGGTTTCATAAGTAGAGGGGCCATACATGAGGATTATCTTTTCATAGCCAACGCCCATGATCTGTCCAAGTCTTAATATAAGAAGCACTATTATAGTGGGTGCGATTCCGGGTAAGGTAACATGTAATGTCTGTTGCCAGCGATTTGCTCCGTCAATGCGGGCCGCCTCATAAAGAGTGGGGTCGACAGCCGCCAAAGCGGAAATAAAGATAATGGAGTTGTATCCCAAATGCTGCCAGAGGTTAGAACCGATATAGAGGCTTCTAAACCACTTTGCAGATGAAATAACCGCTCCTCCGTCCCATCCGAATGCAGTCGCAATGTTTGTGATGAGACCGTTTGCTTTACCAAAGTCAAAAAGAATCGATACAACTACAACCACCGAAATGAAATAAGGTAAGTATGAAATAGTCTGGACCGTTTTCTTGAAACCTTTGTTTCTTACCTCATTAAGACATAGCGCAAATATGATAGGTAAGGGGAAAGAAAACAAAAGGCCGTAGAAGCTTATTAAAAGAGTGTTTCTTAATAGTCTCCAAAAGAAGGGAGAGGTAAAAAATCTCTTAAAGTTTGCAAGCCCCACTAACTGACTTCCAAATATTCCTTTATTAATCTGATACTTCTCAAATGCCATTGTTATGCCGACCATAGGCGCATAATTAAATATCAAAAAATACACGACTACCGGCAGGGCGAGCAGATACATTTGCCAATGCCTCTTAAAATCAAGTTTTAAGCGCTCACCGAATGGCTTTTTTACAAAAACTGTTGTCTTACTGGATTTCATCTTTACACCTTTCATATCTTGGTGGATTTAAGCGCTCAAGAAAGCAGAAATTTCTTTCTGCTTTCTTAGCTCTTAGGAGGTAACTATTCTTACCGAAATTATCTGTTGTTATAACGGTCAAGACTTGCCTGCTGAAGTTCAATACATCTTTCGATGCCCATGCTCTTAAGAGTGTCTCTGTAAGCATCGTATTCATCAAGAGATCTTTCTCCGTTTATAAACTTAACTTCATTCTCCTGAACGTATGCTTCGATGTCTGTGAAGTACTGAGAGTATTCGGTGTTTTCATCGGATGTCATTGTAACCGTTACAGGAATGTAGTTTTTAGGTTCGTACTGTGACCATACAACATATGATACCGCTCTTTCTGCAGGCATCTGTTCAATCTGAGATGCTTCGCAACGGATAGGAGGGTTCTTTGCCCAATACTTTGCAGCTACAGTAGCTGAATCAAGTCCGTCGGGGTTGTTGTAACGGAAGTCGTAAAGACCGATACGGTGTCCGTCTTCTGCTGCATACCATACAACATCCTGTTCGCTGTCGATACCGTAGTTTGCGTTAAGATATACATCCTTTGCATAGAAAGCATCTACCCAACGGATTGCTTCTTCAAGGTGCTTACTGTTTGCATTTACGCAAAGGCAAACTGCCTGAATGTCACGATAGTTGTTTGAAACTTCTCTCCAAGCGGGATCGGGATCGCTTGCACTCTTCTTGGGCTGAGGAGCTGCAACTGTCCAGAAGTCAGGGTTTGTAGCGCCTCTTGAAATGTAAGCGTCTGTCATTCTTGTGCCCCAGTCAACCAAAGAACCTACTTTGTCGTTTAACATCATATCGTTATCGGCTGCAACACCTGTTGATTTTCTTGTAGCAAAGTCTCTGTCAAGAAGACCCTTGTTGTACCAGTCATTTAAAAGTGTTAAGTAATCCTTATAAGCATCTTCCATAGGACCGAACTTAACTTTTCCGTCTACCTGGTAGAATCTGGGAGCAATGCCAAAGCCTGCCATAAATTCGCCGTGGTCGATACCCTTATTTGATGTATAGAAAGGAGCTTCTATACCAAGTTCGTCTCTGAATGCTGTAAGAACATCTTCCCATTCATCATATGTTGTGGGAACTTCTTTACCTACCTTATCAAGGAAGTCTTTACGAATTGAAAGACCCTGGTCGGCAAAACCATCCTTCATGTTATCCCAGAAGCTCCAGAATCCGTACATTTTTCCGGAGTCTGTAACTACGTCCTGCTTAGCTGTTTCAATGCTGTTAAGCCAGCTTACATAGTTGGGAGCCCAATCGAGATGCTCGCGGATATCTGCAATGTAACCGTCATTGATTGCCGCATCCATACCGTCTCTGTACATATGGTACTTAGGCTGTGTGTACATGATGTCGGGTAATTCACCTGAAATAAACAAGTTGTTAAAGGACTGGCTTTCTTCACCTGCTGCAGGAACGATGAATTCAATGTGAATGTTTGTCTTTTCTTCAAGCCACTGGAAGAATTCACTGTCGTTGTAATCTGCAAGTGTTCCCATTGAGTTTGCATTGGGATACCAGTATGTAAGTGTGATCTTTTCATCACTTATAGGATATGTCTGCTGGTCGGTTTCTCCCTTATATACAGTCGATGTAGGGATACCTGTTCCGTCATCTTCCGCAGCAACCGCTTCGCTGCTTTCTGTAGATTCGGTTGTTTCAGCTGTTGAAGTAGGTGTGCTTTCTTCAACGCTTGTGCTACCGCATCCTGCAAAAAGCGCTGTTACCATTACTGCCGTAAGAAGTAATGATACTATTCTTTTCTTCATCTCTTTTTTCCTCCCATTTTAGAAAAAATTAACCTTTAGTGCCAAAAGTTCCGAAAACTTTTAAGATAATTAAGTATAGAGCGATTTGCACAATTTTTGCAAGATATTTAAGGCTAGTTTTTGTCGATTTGTGCAAACTGTAATATTTTAGGTTCCATAACAGTAGTTGCCGGCCCTTCATAATGCATTTTTGCACAGTAATATGAGTCGTTTTTGCGAAACTATTTTCGCTATAATAAAAGCAAGCCTTTGGACGTCGCATTATAGAATGCTTAAGTGTTCATCCAAAGGCTTGTAAAAGTCCGTTTTATTTATTTTTTCTTCTTAGTAAGGTCGCATATTGTGTGGCCTTCCGAAAGCTTTCCGGGTACCTTAATCTGCTCAACTATAGTGGTCTTTGGAGCTTCGATAAGTGCCATCAGTTTCTTTGCCGCAAGGATTCCGATATTCTCCGTATCCTGCACAATGGTGCAAAGCTTAGGTTCAAGATACTGTAAAGCTCTCATTCCGTCAAAGCCCGCTACGGAAACGTCATCGGGAACGCTTAATCCCCTTGCTCTTATGGCGTTAAGGCCTCCCATTGCAGCAAAATCATCGGAAAAGAGTATACAGGTAGGGGGCGTTCTAAGGCCGAGAAGTGTCTCTGTAGCCATATATGTGGCCTCTACGTTTCTATAGGGAACCTGCATCACATACTCATCGGGAACCGTGATTCCAAAGCGCTCAGCAGTGCGGTAAAAGCCTGCGATTCGGCCGCTTGTGACGGCAGATTGATTGCCGTATAAATAAGCGATTCTTCTATGCCCTTTAGAAACCACATACTCCATGAGCTCTGTCATGCCGCCCACGTTATCGGACATAATGGAGACTCTGTTATCAAAGACATGGTCGATGGTTACGATAGGCAAATCACTTGCTACAAGTTCTCTTACTTCAGGGGCGTCAAAGTCTATGGAAGCAAGCACCACTCCGTCAACTCCGTGGCGTCTGCACTGTTCTAAGTAAGTGGAACGGTTTGGCTGCTTTGTGCTGCAATTTATAAAGGTTATATCATAGCCTTTATCTTCAACCGTTCGTTTAAAGCTATCCAAAACACCCGAAAAGTAGTCGTGAGTAAATCCGCTGTTTGCTTCATCAACAAACAAAACGCCGATACTGTAGGTCCTTGTGGCATTGAGCGTTCTTGCGGTTAAGCTGTAACCTAGCTCTCTAGCCGCTTTTAAGACCATTTCCCTGGTTTCTTCGCTAACGTCTTCTCTAAAGTTTATAGCCTTGCTGACCGTAGCAATGGACACTCCGCACTTTAGAGAAATATCCTTTAATGAAGCCATATGAGATCTCCTTAAAACCCCTTAAATATTTTCGTAAATTTACTATATCTCATATTTCTTCTTTTTGCAATCAGGTTTTAACCTATTTCTCTGATTCTTTCAACAATACTTGTTTTAGAAAGCTTTGCGTAAGACATTAAAGGAACCATAATTCCAAGTATTGCGATAACAGGCATCACATACGCAAAAGGCATTATTGAAAAGTGACCTGAATAAAACCAAAACATCTCTTCACAGGCTAAATTAATTAAGGGTGCAAAAGCTAAAGACAAAGCCAAAGCCACAAGGCCCGAGCCTACCGTATAGATAAGCCCTTCCGTCATAAGCATCTTCTTTACCTGCTTTCCGGTCATGCCGATTGCCTGTAAAATCGCAAGCTCGTTCTTTCTGGAAATAATGCTTGCCATGATTGTGTTAAAGAAGTTAAGCACGCCCACAAATCCGATTATTAGGCAAAGCACTCCTCCTAAAAGGCTAAACATGTTTTTAAAGTTATCAAATTCTACCCTCTTTACAGCTTTGCTTTCGTATTCAAGCACTCCGTTTGAATCTTTGATTACTTTGCTTACAAAAGCTTCGGCCGCCGCTTCGTCTTCGGGAGAGTCTGTGTCAAATGCGTAAAACATAGGCACCATTGCATCCCCTGCAATATCTTTTAATGTGTCTCTTCCAAACACCAGGTCGTAGGCCCAGGTTCCTCTTCTGGGGCTTATTCCCATGGGCACGCCAACGTATGCGCAGACCGTGTATTCCTTTTCTCTTAATCCTATGTATCTACCCTTTATGTTTTCAGGGTTTGAATACACCATGTCATCAGGTACTTCGCCTGTAGTTTTATCTATAAATTCAACACCTTCCGCTATGGAAAAAGAAACCGTTTCCCCTACCTTAGGCGCATTTTCATCAAGGTATAAATTACCGTATTCATCGGCATCCGTCATTATGGCAACATATTCTTTGCTTGGATCGTTAAGTAAAGATACGTCTCCTTCAAACACCACAAGCTTATCAATTAAATCTTCATCCAAGCCTTCGGCCACGCAGCCCATGTAGTGAAGTCCGTCACCTTCGTTTTCAGAAAAATCAATTCTGTCTCCGCTTCTTTCAATGCATTTTTGAAACAGATCATCTCCCACCTTTATAAGGGGTATCTCCTCCGCCACATCGTAGCCATATCCCCCTGCGGATTCATTTACGTTTTCTTTAATGTAGTCAATAGTCTCTTCGGGGAGTGAATCAAAGGTTGAGCCCTGATACTTAAAGTATCTGACATTCCCCACCACAAAGTCAGAAGCCACCATTGAGTTAAGCCACTTTTCAGAGTCAAAGCCGCCCACAAAGAGGTTAACAACGTTTAAGATAACAAGCGACAATGCAATTGACACAAACACTAAAACCGTTTTCTTTTTGTTTCTTTCCATGTTTGCAAAGGCCATCTTTGTGACTTTTGCGCCCTTTGTGGCCTTTTTCTTTTTGGTGACCCCTGTATTTTCCGTGTATCTTGTAGCTTCAACGGGAGACACCTTTGCAGCCATGCGACCGGGCTTTGATACGGATATAAGCACCGTGAACACTTCAAAAGCCGCAGCCCCTATAAATATAAAGGGAGAGGTGCTTATGGTGAGTGAATTTAAAGAAATGGTGCTTGTCTTTAAAACAGCGGGTGTAAGAAGCGCCCCAAGGCCGTAGCCAAGAAGAAGCCCTATAGGAATTGCCACTACGCACAAAAGCAAGGCCTGGTTTCTGATTATCCTTTTAAGCTGTTTCTTTGTGGTACCGATTGTTTTTAAAAGGCCGTAAAAGCGAATGTCTGATGCCACAGAAATCTGAAAAACGTTATATATAATCAAATATCCTGTAAACACCACCAAAAGTGCAAAGGCCAAAATCGGTATCACGGTATCAAGATTTAAGCTGTTTGATGTTTCAGAAAACATAAAGCCCGGGTTTACTCCGAAGCGTAAGTAATTATCTTCCCTTGCATCAACCGGCTGAAAGCCGCATTCAGCCTCAATCTTCTCCATTTTCCCCGTTACGTTAAAGGATGAAGAAAACATTACGTTTAAATCTGTCCTTATTGGGTTATAGCCGTTTTTAACTATGGTTTCATTGAATGCATCAACATATTCTTTTGACACATTTATGTAGTGAACAGGGCTTATGGCATCATAATCCCAGTATCCTACCAGCACAAAGGTGTCAGTGACCTTTGCCTTCTCTTCGGTTAAACCGTTTATATTAAATGAAATCTCTATCTCTTCCCCCAGGATAGGTTCTTTGCCCAAAAGTCTTAAGGCTTCGGTGTCCATTATTACTTCATTGAAAGCTTCGGGAAGTCTTCCCTCTTTAAGCTCCACAAAGCTCCATTTGGTGCAGTTTTTATCCATGTAGCTTACTTCCGCAGACTGCTTTGTGAAGGGCACATCTGCGCAAATGCCCACTACTCTTCTCTCACCATATTCTTTTATGTGCTTGTTTTCTTTTAAAATATCAAGCTTATCGTCTGATACCTCTTTAAAGGTACCGTGGTTCTTGCCCCCAAGCTGTCTAAAAATGCTTGTTTCATAAGAAGCATTAATTGAAAGGGTGATTGTGAAAAGGGTGGTAAAAAGGACTGCGGTTAAAATGATCGCCACCATCGTGATGACGTTTCGCCTTTTATTCGCTAAAAGGCACCGTTTTGCGATCTTTCGAACGCACTTTTTGTTGTTAACCTTCATGGCGCCTATTTAACCTCTCTTTCCGAAACAATCTTTCCGTCTTCGATTCTTATTATTCTGTCCGCAAGCTGGGCAATTTCATCGTTGTGAGTAATCATTACGATTGTCTGAGAAAACTTCTCGGCAGAAACTTTTAATAAGCTTAAAACGTCCTGCCCTGTCTTTGAATCAAGGTTTCCGGTAGGTTCGTCGGCTAAGATAATGGCCGGCCTAAAGGCAAGGGCTCTTGCAATTGCCACTCTTTGCTGCTGTCCTCCCGACAATTGATTTGGAAGGGATTCTTTTTTTGACGTAAGCATCAAGGTATCGATTATTTCATCCACATACTCTTTATCAATCTTTTCTCCGTCAAGCTCCATGGGAAGCACAATGTTTTCATAGACATTTAAAACAGGCACCAAATTATAGGCCTGAAACACAAATCCAATCTTCCTTCTTCTAAAAATCGTAAGTGCATCATCTTTTAAAGAAAAAATGTCTTTTCCGTCAACAATCACGCTTCCTGACGTAGGTCTATCCAATCCTCCAAGCATATGAAGAAGCGTAGACTTACCGCTACCCGACGTACCGACAATAGCCACAAATTCTCCTTTTTTAACTTCCAAGTTTACTCCGTCCAAGGCCTTTACTTCACTCTCGCCCTGTCCGTAAACTTTCTTTAAATCTACTGCTTTTAAAATACTCATTTTCTCTCCCTCTTTTGTTCAATAAGAAAGTGCGTGGTTTTCTTTCCACGCACTTAGTATCTCATTTAAATCTTTCAAGAATCTTTCCGGGTACACGCTAAATTCTTTCAGTTTTGAAAGATTTGAATTTTGGGGGCGAAGATACATTTATACTCCCAAAACGAAGCAACACTCCGTTGAACTAACCCGCGAAACACTAAGACGCTCAGAAACGTCTTCGCGCCTAAGGGTTTCGGGGTGGATTTCAACTCCGTTAAGAACGCTTCTAAAGTGTTTTGGGAATATAAATGTATCTTCGCCCCCCGCTAAACATTCTTTAAAGCAAAACTGAAAGAATTTATCTTTTAATATATATAAAGAATTCAGAACCTACACCCTTCTTGGATTTGACTTTGATGTAGCCACCTTCCTTTTGGAGAATCTCTCTTGCAAGGTACAGGCCGATTCCTACGCCTTCTTTTTCTTTGGAAGATTGTAAGCGCTCAAAGCGGGCAAAGATTTTGGGAATGTCTTCTTCCAAAATGCCGATGCCTGTGTCTTTAACGATGATGCATACAAACATTTCTGAGGCCTGCAAAGAGATATTTATTCCACCGGCTTCGGTATATTTGATGGCGTTATCCACAATGTTGCTAACAGCTTCAAGTGTCCATTTATAGTCAAAAGAAGCCTCGGCACTATCTTCTGTCACATTTAGGTAAAGCCCTTTTGCTTCTGCCTTCTTTCGCATGGATAAAGCGATTTCTTTAATAAGTCTTCCCACATCGCAGGGCTCAGGGCTAAGGGCCAAGATTCCATTTTCAAGTCTTGATAATTTAACAAGTGCATCCACCAAGAACCTTAATTTCTCAGCTTCTGAACTTATGGCATCAAGGCTTTCTCTCTGCTCATTTGTTAAATCAGATTCCATCAAAAGCTCGCTATGTAAAAGCAAATTTGCAATGGGAGTCTTTGTTTGATGGGAAATATCTGAAATAAGAGTCTTTATTTTATCTCTGTCTTTTTTTACGTTTAATGCAGACAAAGAAGAAGAATTTAAGAAATCCGAAAACCTTGACTCAAGCTTTGATATTTTCTCTTCGCTAAATTCCTTTTCGCTAAACTCTCCCTTTATGGCGCTATCAAGCATTTCTTCAATGCCTTCAATGGCTTTATTTGCTTTAATAGTTTTATAAACGCAAAACGCTATCGCCAAAACCATTAGAGCACACAAAGGAATCAGTACATATAACATCCAATCACTCATCGCTCTTCACCCACTGATATCCGAGTCCGTAGATTGTCTTAATATAGTCTTTGGCATCAAGCTTATCTCTAAGCCTTTTTATGGCAACGGAAAGAGCGTTTTCATCCACAAACTCTGCGCCGTCGGTCCAAAGCCTGTCTATAAGGTCATCCCTTGAAAGGGTGATGCCTTTATTTAAAACAAGCATCTTAAGCAAGCGCTGCTCTGTCTTACTAAGGCTCACTTCGCTTCCGCCAACCGTGAATATCATTTTATCAAAGTCAAAAGAAAACTTGTCAAACGCAATAACATCGCCGTTTGATGCGGTTTCTTCTATCTTCCGAAGCTGAGCATTCACTCTTGCTCTTAAAACGCTTAGAGAAAAAGGCTTTGTGACATAGTCATCAGCACCTAAATCAAGGCCCGTTACCACGTCAGCATCGGTGTCATTGGCAGAAAGCATAATTACAGGCACTTTAAGGCCTTCTTCTTTTATCTTCTTTAAAAGGTCAAGGCCACTTCCATCCGGAAGATTAATATCTAAAAGCACTAAGCTTGGAGTCGATAAGAATATCTGTTCCGAGGCAGCCTTAATGCTATCGCAAGATACAATGTTTCTTCCTTCACTTTTAAGGGCTTTGCAAAGCCCGCTATTTAAATCTTTGTCATCTTCAACTATTACTATCTGAATTGTCTTACTCATTTTTCTTTCCCCCTATGCCCATTATAAAGGGAAATGCATGCTTCGGTAAACTTATAGATATAAAAATAGTGATTTACCTAAATTTATGCGCGAAATTTAAACAGCCCCCTGTATGGAGGCACATACAAAGGGCTGTTTAAAGATTTGTGTATTGGTGTTTGCTATTAGTCTGTAAATAAAGCGGTTGAATAGTATCTGTCGCCTGAATCGGGAAGAAGAGCTACGATTGTCTTTCCCTTGTTTTCAGGCTTGTTTGCAAGTTCGAACGCTGCGTGAAGGGCTGCGCCTGAAGAAATGCCTACAAGGATGCCTTCCTTCTTTGCCAAAAGCTTTGCTGCCGCAAAAGCGTCGTCGTTTTCTACAGCGATGATTTCATCGTAAACTTCTGTGTTTAATACATTGGGCACAAAACCTGCGCCGATTCCCTGAATCTTGTGGGCTCCGCTTTCTCCCTTTGAAAGTACGGGTGAAGAAGCAGGCTCAACAGCCACTACCTTAACAGAAGGCTTCTTAGACTTTAAGAATTCTCCGGTGCCTGTAACTGTTCCGCCTGTGCCGACACCTGCTACAAAAATATCAACTTCTCCGTCTGTATCTGCCCAAATTTCGGGACCTGTTGTCTCTCTGTGAGCCTTAGCGTTTGCAGGGTTATCAAACTGAGCGGGGATAAAGCTGTTGGGGATTTCCTTTGCAAGCTCTTCAGCCTTTGCAATTGCTCCCTTCATGCCCTTAGCACCTTCCGTAAGCACGATTTCTGCGCCGTATGCCTTTAAAATATTTCTTCTTTCAACGCTCATTGTTTCAGGCATTGTAAGGATAATTCTAAGTCCCTTGGCTGCTGCGATTGAAGCAAGGCCGATACCTGTGTTTCCGCTTGTGGGCTCGATGATAACCGAATCAGGCTTTATCAATCCCTTCTTTTCCGCATCATCAATCATATAAAATGCTGCACGGTCCTTTACGCTTCCTGTGGGGTTAAAGTACTCAATCTTTACTACAACCTTTGCGTCAAGCTTAAGCTCTTTTTCAATATTTGAAACCTCCAATAAAGGTGTGTTACCGATGAGGTCTGTTGCTGATTTATATATCTTTGCCATAATCATTCTCCTTTTTCTTTGCCAATTCGTTTCTATGCATCTATCATATCCCCAAATCTAAAGTTTGAAAATTCGATAGATTGTATCGCCTGCGATAAAGAAATCTTATCGCCTATATTTCCTTAAATTTCTGCAAGTTTTCAACATATGCCTTTCCGTACTTTGAAAGGTCGGCGCCCTTTCTAACAATGTATCCGATTGTAAGGGGATCTTCTTCCTTTAGCTTAATTGACACAAGGCCCGAAAGCACCGCATTTTCGCCGGATAGCATGCCCGAGCCCACGGAGTAACCGCCAAGAGTGGCCATAAGCTCCATAGTTGTGGCTCTGTCGTCTGACTTTATCATCTTTTTAAAGTCGTAGTCCGCCATGGCTTCTTCGTTTAAGTAGAAATTTGAATCGTTTGACTGGTCAAAAGAAATGCAAGGGTAATCCGATAGCTCCTCTATGGAAATCTCTTTTCTGTTTGCAAACTCATGATCTTTCCAAACGTATATGTAAGTTTCCCTTCTCATAAGGGGCGTAAACTCAAGCTGATACTCTTTAAATAGCTTCTTTAATACGCTCTCATTAGCTCCGGAGAAAGAAACTATTCCCACTTCACTCTTTAAGCTTCTGACATCTTCAAGCACATCGCGGGTCTTTGTTTCGTGAATTGAAAAAACGTACTTTTCGCAATTTGCGCCCTTTATAACTTCCGTAAAAGCCTTTATGGCAAAGTTATAATGCTGAGTTGATACAGAAAATCTTTCTTTGTCCGCATTCCTCGATAGGTACCTATCTTCCAATATTTCATACTGGCCGATTACTTTCTTTGCATACTCCATAAACTCTCTGCCCGCATCTGTCAAAGAAATTCCTTTATTGGTACGCTCAAATATCACAATCTCAAGTTCTTCTTCAAGTTCTTTAATGCTTGCGGAAAGGGCCGGCTGAGAAACAAAGAGTTTGCTTGCCGCTTCTCTCATAGACTGTGACGCCGCCACTTCCAAAACGTATCTGATCTGATTAATGTTCATAAGCTTTGCTCCTTACACATATCAGTATATTACCATTTTTAGCTTTTTAATACCACGTTTATGGGAGAAGATGTAGTATATAATTAAATAGAAGGGAATGTTTCTTCTAAATACTAGACTTGATTGGGGACATTTAATGAAAAAATTAAGACGGTGGCTGGGGCTTGAAAAGCGCAGTGAATACGTTAATAAATACTTCGATACGGCTAACTTTAGGTCAAGCATCTATATGTCAGTAGTGATAATAATCATGGAACTTTGGATGCTTGGAAGCTTACTAAAAAGATGGCTGGAAGGCGACCCCACCAGAAGCAAAGCATGGTTTGCGGCGCACTTTACATGGTATACGATTTTCCTTGTGACGGCGCTATGCATGCTTTTTTTTGCGATATTTTTCCTTAAAGGCACCTTTAAAAAGCGCCTTCCCGGAAATATCATAATGGTGATTTTTTCAAGCGTGGCCCTTTACTTTGGCATAAACATTTCTTACTCGGATTACACAAAGGGCGAGCAGATTCTTTGCTTTGTAATGATGATTGTGTTTGTGGTGGGACTCATTAACTGGCGCCCCATCATATCTATATTGGCTTCAAGCTTTGTGTTTGTGCTTTTCTACGTGATGATGCTTAAAGCTCCGGAAGTAGAAATGACTTACGCCACAAAGGTTAATTTCTTTTCATTTTGGATATCTACCGTGATGCTCGGCCTTGCGGTTTACAATCAAAGGCTTGCAGAGGCAGAGAGCGATGAAAGCTTAGAAAAATCCATGATAATGGACGACCTTACAGGCATTGCAAACATGCACTACTTTAGAAAGAAAGCTGCCGAAATCCTTAAAGAAGAAGGATATGAAGATAAGATTTTTCTTTTCTTAGATATAGCAAACTTTAAAGCCTACAACGAAGAATACGGATACGATGCGGGTTCTTTGTTTATAAAGAACCTGGCAGGGAAAGTGGAAAACTACTTTAAGGATGACCTTTATGCAAGGTTTTCAGACGACAGGTTTGTGGTGCTTACAAGCAAGAAGGGCGTGGAAGCAAAGGCAAAGAGACTTGTAACGGACGCCGAAAACTCCCTTCATACAGCCCAGGTTTTCTTTAAAGTGGGAGCATATGCGCCTAAGAGCGCTGACACCGACCCCGCCATTGCCTGCGACCATGCAAGATACGCATCATCCACCATAAAGAAGCACGCCGACCACTTCTACTGCGAATACGATAAGGAAATGGACGACGCCTTCCACCTTCGCCAATACATCGTGACTCACCTTGACGAAGCGGTTAAAAAAGGCTACATCGAAGCTCACTACCAGCCCGTAGTGTGGGCTCATGACAGGTCACTTTGCGGTCTTGAAGCCCTGGCCCGCTGGAACGACCCCACTTACGGATTTTTATCCCCCAAGGATTTTATCCCGGTTTTGGAAGAATACAGATTAATCCCCCGCCTTGATAAAGCCATATTTGAAATAGTTTTAAAAGACTTAAGAGCGGGCATTAAAGCCGGCAAAAAGGTGGTGCCCGTATCCGTTAACTTTTCAAGAATCGACTTTGAGCTATCGGAAATGAAGAAAAAGATCGATAAGCTTATTTCAAAGTACGAGGTGCCTTCAGAATTAATTCATGTGGAGCTAACAGAGAGCGCCCTGACCCTTAACGATAAAAGCCTAAAAGCCACCATTCAGATACTTAAAAATATGGGCTTTCAGCTTTGGCTTGATGACTTTGGAAGCGGCTACTCTTCTTTAAACATGCTAAAAGACTATTCCTTTGACGTAATGAAAATCGACATGGTGTTTTTAAAGCACTTTGGGGAAAACGATAAGTCAAAGACCATCCTTCAAAGCATTGTAAACCTTGCAGACTCCATAAATATGGAGACTTTAACTGAGGGCGTTGAGGAAGAAGAGCAGGCAGAATTCTTAAAGTCCATAGGCTGTAAGCGGCTGCAGGGATATCTCTTTGGAAAGGCAATGCCTAAAGATGAATTAAAAGAAAAATACGAGTGCTTTTAATTTAAGCACTCGTTTGTAACTTTCATTATTTCGTGAATGTATTCAGTATCTTTAATCACATCCCCGGTTTCTATTGAGTGATTGCCGTCTTTATAAGTATAAAAGGATATGCCAAGCTCTTTACAAGTCTTGCCCATTTCATCAGGGTTTGACAAAGGATCTTTTGTACCAAGAAACGCCACGGCACTTCTCTCACCAAAAGAAAAAGTAGTCATTAATGGCGTGTACCAAATGTGGTGCACGCTTAATTTATGCTCTGAAGCGTAGCGCGCTGCAAAAATGGTGCCAAGGCTTTTACCGATAAACACAACATCTGCGTATTCTTTAAAATCAACTTTTGAAAGAGTCTCAGTCACCATGTCATAGGACATTTCGGAAGCCTTTTGCTTCTCTTCGTCTGTATATTTTATCCCTTCAAAGAACCTATTGTATTCAATGGGAAGCACTTCATAGCCCTTTGATGCTGCGAGCTTCCCCGAATAATATAAAAGCGGCTTATCCTTCGTGTATCCCATTCCAGGGAATATTACTGCAAGTTTTTTTGTATTCATAATCGTTTGTATTACCCTTCTACCAAGGCAAGCTCGTCATCTATTGCTCTGGCCACAAATTGATTTATAGTTATCCCTTCGTTAGCTGCCTGTAGGGCAATCTTTTTATGCTGCTCCGGTTTGATCCTAACATTAAATGAGCCTTTAAACTCTCGTTCAGGTTCTTTACCTGCCTTTAAGCAATATTCCAAATAATTAAGAATCGCATTCTCAAATCGCTCATTAAGTTCCTTTACCGAGTAGCCATGGAAGTTAATAGAATCATTAATCCCCAAAACGCTTCCGACAAATATCTGGTCTTCTTGATCAAATTCAATCTTTGCATGATAACCTTTGTATTCCATTAATGAACCTATCATTGTGCTTCACCTACCTCTCTTAAAAACTTAATTACCATTTTAACTTGGTAACGATACAATTCATTGCCGGGGTGCGGTCCATCAAACTGAATAATTCTACCGCTTTTCTCATGATAGTAGCCAATCCCCGAGCCTCTTCCTCCTTCAAATTTCCTGCATCCGCAAGCCTTCATTAATGCATCGAGCTCACGAACAGTAAAGTTTGTCGGCATTGGTTTGTTTAATAATTTTCTTAACAAGTCCTGTTTCCTAGGCACTTCTCTCTCCCGCAACTAGTTTTCAGTTACATTATACAGTTGCACAATACCGCTGTCAACAAAACTTTCGAAGCCTACCTTAGGTGGTGCAAGAAGGCAAAGAAAATGCTATCTATGAGGAAAGAAAATGGAGACTAAAAAAATGCACGCAGCATACATAATACTTAAAATAATATTCCTGGTGCTCCTTATATTCTTTTTGTCAGACGCCGCCATGGAGTTTATTTCGTATCACTTTTATAAGGGAAACTTTAAGAAAGAAACCGTCACCTACGAGCCCGTCAAACTTCAAATCAATGACTCTCTAACAGGCTACGGCTATAACCTTGACAAAGAAACCGACAAGGTAATCCTGTTCTTTGGAGGCTCAATGTACATTGCATACAACACGGTAGGCATGTACGCCGGAGCCTTTGACTGCCCGTTTTTATCGGTGGATTATTACGGCTCTCAGGAAAGCCGTGGCAAAATGAATTTAAAGACCTTACAGAAATCGGCGGAAGACCTGTACGACTATGCAAAAAGAAACTACCCGAATCGCGACATCTACGTCTTTGGCCACAGCTACGGATGCGGCATGGCCGCCTATACCGCAAGTGTCAGGGAATGTAAGCACTTAACCCTTGCCTCGGGCTATAGCTCAAGCGCCGTAATGTATAACAAAATAATCCCCATCTTCCACGGCCCCTTTAAGGTGTTTATAAAAAACAATATCCGTGTGGATGAATATGCCAAAGAAACCACTTGCCCCGTGACGGTCTTAGGCTCCGATGCCGACACCACCCTTGATGTGAAGGCGCAGGTGGATTTGGCGAGTTGCTATAAAGACGCTACTTTAAAGATATTTAAAGGGATTTCTCACGAGGATTATTTTGTGACGGATGAAGTGATTGAGTATGTAAAAAATGAAGTGCTGGAATAACCCAGCACTTCAGTACGTTTACTAATTCTCTGCCATATAGTCTGTACGCTTGGCAAACTCAGCGTTACATTCGGCAATTTCCTTTTTGCCGTCTATGTAATCACGATATATTTCCCAGATATCAAGATCATTGTCGTCGAAGGATTCATCCTCCGGCTGCCATGATTTGATGAGTTCGATGCGCTGTTCTTTTGTTGTGTTTTTGATGCTGTAGTCCAATAATAACCTCTTCTCCGTCAGTATGCGTAACTTTTATAGAAGGCACCATTGCTAGTTCTTAAATGTCCTTGCTTTCCAAACCATTTAAACAGTTCTTTATGTCTGTTCTAGTTATATCTATATGAATTCTTTATTCTTGATGCTCTATATTTTCTCCGATATTTAAGCTAAATAACGAACTCTTCTTCTTCATTACTAAATCATTCTGACACTCTTCTAAGATTTTGCATGAATGATCAGCTATTATTTCAGTCCAAGCTCCGTTTCTCAAATCTGTTCCTCCAGATTTAATCTGCTCATTATCTGCCCATAAGTATTTCCCACTTCCATCGGTTCCCATTAGTTCTCTAAGCATAGCCTTCTGGTCAGCTGTCGGCAAAAGTTCAACAATGTCAGCCATCAGCAATTCGTAGCACTTGACATATTTGCTATATTCTAGTCTCGCGTAATGTCTACCACAATACTTATACTTTATTTCACTTACCTTTAATATATTTGTGGTAACTAGTTCCTCAACAAACTCTCGAGACAAATTGTCAAGATTCTCTCTGCGCGTTGTTTTATCAAAATCCCTAACAAATTTTCTTAGATTCCTTGCTGGTACCTTTAACCTATAATCATTTTCAGTCCTGTAATCTGCTTTTGTTCCATCATCACGTGTTACATTTAATTTTTGTAAATGGGACCATTCCTCATCTTCAAACTTATAAACTCCTCCAACAGGTTGGAACTTATTCGTTCCCCTTTCGTTCTTCACAAGTAAATATTTACCGTCAACCCTAATCCTATAAAGGTATGAAAAAGAAATTCTAATCTTATCATCCCTTCCTAAAATTCTATGTTTAAGCAAATATCGCAAATCTTCCTTCCAGGTCACATTATCTATATTATCCACCACTACTCCAAACAACGGCGGGAGCATAGCCACCGCTATATCCTTTAGCAATTCGCTAACAAGCTGGTTCATTTGCGCTCCATAAGTAAGCAGAACTTTTATTAACGCAATTTCAATAATTATTATCACAACAAGCTTTATTCTCTTAATCTTTCTATTGCTAATCTTCCTCATCTTGGCCCTCTTCGTCACTCTTCTCTATGTTCATTCTCTCTAAGTATTCAGCCAAGACCAAACTTAATTTCTGTAAGCGTTCGAACGTTTTACTATCGGAAGATTGACAAATCTTTTCTAAAGTTTCAAGCCTTATCACCCTATTGCCAAGCCTGTTAACACCTTCAGAAGAAGCAAGCTTATATCTCTTTATCTCGGAGTATAATTTTTCCATTTCAGCGTCTTCTTCAAAACTAATATCATAACCATTTCTAAACTTGTCATAGGCCGAAACGAACATTTCAAACTTTCCTTTGAAATCTTCTGTGACCTCTTGATTCATTCTTTCAAACTTAAGCATAAGAGCAAAGAGTGTATATAATTGTAACTTTTTACTTATAAAACTCGTTGTTATTTCCGTTTTTATTTCGAGAATTCTTTTCATCGCCCCTTCTATTCTCTTAAGAAGCGTTTCATCAGAATCAAACTCGGAGAAATAATCCTTAGCATATGAATTTATCTTGGTCTGCGAGTTATCTGTAATTCCCTCATTTGCTAAAATATAAATATTTTCACAATACTGGACATCTAGCATTCTCTTTACATCTTTAGCACTAAAAACTTTTACTTCGCTCCAGAAATCAGAATACGATAGGCTCTCACCAGCCTCACAGAAAGCTCCGCCTTTGCTTTTTAGGCGTTCCTGGTCATTCAAACTATATTCAGTCATATTTAACCTGAAGAACATTTCCTTAATCTGTTCTCTAGTACACTTAGAATCTATGTTTACAACAGAAATAGGATACTCCCAGATTTTGTTTTTATCTTCTGGATCCAATTCAACAAATAGCTTATTGGAATACTTTTCTTTTAATCGTTCTATCGTAAAATACTTTTCAGAAAGCTTATATTCATTGTTTATAAAGCTAGCTATCGCACTTATTCTCTGCTGTCCATCAACAATATGTGTTATAGCCTCTCCACTTTCCTGATCTCTGGTCGCAACCCAGAAATATACTTCTGGCATCACATATCCTGCTAATATTGTTTCTATTAGTCTGACTTTATCGCGTTCCATCCATACCGATCGTCGTTGGTAATCTCTATCAACTATTATTCTCTTTTCTTTGAAGAGTCCATATATATAAGAAATATCTTTACTTTCCTGTCTAAAAATATAATCCATCTTACCCCATTATCTCCTTTATCTTTTTTATACTATTGATATTGTATTCCTCAAAATCTTCCCAACTACGATATATTCTATATGTAACTTCCTGTTTAAAATATAAGTCAGACATAAGACGCTCATTTGCCATTTTCGTTTTTTCAACCCATTCTGATCTACACGCGTCATTGTCCGTTATGCTTTTTTCATTGATGTATCCCCTGTATATTTCTTTCGCCAGCCGAGGGTATATTACAGCATTTGTAATAGAGTATTCGCGTCTGAAAAGCCGCCAGTAGTAAGAAAAAATATCATTAGAAATTATAGCAATATCTATATCCGATGGCTTTCTTTTCTCTCCTGTAACTTCAAATTCTTTAAATAACTTGCTCTCATTCCCACACATTTCAAGTGATAAGCTATATCCAAGTTTTCCGCTCCCTACCATCATTACTGAATTAAAGCTTACACCTAACGCTTCACTTACAATCAACCTATATTGATCAAGGAAATAACTAACATCTTCTTTTTCAAGGTATTTTTCTATATACCAATTCTCTGACCTAACAATATACTTTGTGTAAAAATCTTTAGCGCTTAACTCTTTGATATCCCTCTTAATGTCTTCTAACTTGTAATACATCTGCAATAACCTCACAAAATGAAATCTATTCTTCCACAAATTCCCTTCAATTCATTTACCTTATTAAAAACTCGCTTATGCTACATAACTCTACATTTAAGTTGGATTCTTTTTCCTTTCCCGCCAGACGGATAAGTCCACTGGAAGATTGTCCCAAACTGTCCCATTATTCCCGATTCATAACACTTTTCAATGTACTCTTCAATTCTATATACACTACATTCACTCTTCTCATCATTGTATGTAACTATGTAATCCGCCATCTGAGTCTTCCAATCTCCGCCGCCAAAACATCCTCCAAAAACCCACAGGTTTAGCTGTTCAATGTGTCTAGCAAGCTTCTCTTTGAGCCTTTTGGCATCTGTAGGGCTCATACTTCTTTCACCTCCAGCATTCTGAAACTTATTCAGTAGTATTCTTAATTCATTATCTTGTTTATCTAAAACATCGCAAAATGCGTCAGCCGTATATTCATGAACACTAACTCTATCTCTCGAGCTCCTTTTGCAGCTAAAAGCATGGGAATATGTATTTCCACATATATCTTTTATTTCCATATATACGTCAGCTTTTGGAGAGCCACCTCCTGGTAATTTAGGAATATCTGAAGTGGCTCGAATGGAAGATAAATACTTTGGAGGAAAACTTGGTTGCAATGATGCCATTATTTTTAAAAAAAGCCCATATAAATATCCTGTTTCAGTAGTCGCTTCGCCCTTGAATATTTTCCAGTTATACTCATAATTCAGCGCATCCACCATTTTCTCTTCAAAATGTAAACCTAGCTTTGCCTTTCCGCTTCCGATCCCTAACAATTCAGCACCTTTTTGCTCAATCTTCTGGTAAGCTTCATTAAATGAAATTACACCATCAAGCGCCGAATATATTTTGTTTTCCTGTATTTTTCGGTCATAATTTTGGGCAATCGCCTTTTCTTTTTCGCTTAATTCATCCGGCACGACCACATATGCTTTCTTAACAAAACCACATATGCGTTTAATGTGTTCACTATTCCACTGTTGCTCAGTTATACGATCGCGAATTGAGGTTGTCGAGTGCAAAATCCATCCTTCATCATCTGGGAATTCCACTAATCCTTGGAAATAAAACTGACCCTCCTCATATTTGGGATCAGCTACGTGATAATTCATACGATAGTCACTTATATACTCTTTTTCTTTTAATCTATCTAACATTTGTTCAAGAGCTTTTTTACCGTTTTGACCATGTTCATTCTTCTTAAGGTTTTCCGAATTATCACCCATGTTATCTTTCCTCCCTAATGAAGTGCTGAGTATAACTGTTTCGCAATAGCATAAGCAAGTAACGGAGGAATTGCATCCCCTATTTGCTCATATCTATCTTGTACTTTATCACCATGAAACTGTACGAACGGGCCAGCAAATTGATACCAATCAGGAAAGCTCTGCAACCGAGCTGCTTCTCTTGGAGATATAGCTCTATCTATCGTAGGATGTAGCATCTCATCCAAGCAGTGAGATGTTACAGTAAAGCTCGGTTCTTTCCAATGAAGTCTTCTATTTCTTGAGGCATAAATTGTGTTAGGAAATAGTTTTCTCGTATCATCATCCATTTTTCCTGCTTTGTTTAAGCGCTCATATGCCTCTTTCATGCTTTCTTCAGGTTTTATCAACGCTATTAACTGCTGTTTACGTTTTATATGGCCCGGTGCCGTATGGCTACTTAACATTTCAGGTCCATACAACCCCTTTTCAATTAGGTGTTTAGGTGCTTTGCCGTGAAAATTTTCATCATCTCTTTCACCACGCACAATACTAATAAAGTTGGCCTGATTATCGTTCTTGGAAGTAAAATTTGTTTTATACTTATTATCGGTTACGCCCATTTTGACTTTGGGCAAATCAGAAATAGCATCTTTTACTGTTACATATGGATATTTTCTTCCAGGTCCATATTCTTTTTCTGGATATGTAAAATTAACGTTTTCTAAATCTCTTCGAATTGATACCAGAAATAGTCTTTCACGAAGTTGAGGGACACCATAGTCGCAAGCCTTAAGCAAAATTGTGTCCTGATCTCTAGATGCCAATCGATAAGAAGGCTTTGCTTTTTCATCTTCAAAAGTGTCGCAAATATAATTAAAAATAGCGCCCTTCTGGCCATCTTTTGCCTTCGAAAACATTCCTTTAACGTTTTCAAAGAGAATCATTTTTGTATTAACAGCACGCGATATCCTTACAATGTTGCTAAATAAATCGTCTCTTTCATCACCTGCTGTTCTTGTGCCAGCTAAGCTAAAGCTTTCACATGGTGCGCCACCAGAGACTACATCAACACAATCGTCGTTTGTGCAAGCAATGCCAAAGCGTTTTTTTAACAAGCTAACGATCATGTCATTAGTAACTAAGTTAATATCTCCGTGTATTAAAACTGATTTAGGATTATCCTCTAAAAACGAATCGAGATAAGCCTTATTTTTCTTTCCAGCAACTATATATTCATTAAGTTCAAATACTTCTGCATTATGTGTTACGGAGTAAGTTTCAACGGTAGTATCTGTCCACTCTACTGCTATCAAGGGCAGAATTCCAGCCCACTTGAAGCCGGTGCACAAGCCCCCCGGTCCAGAGAAAAGGTCTATACTAACCATTCTCATGCTTTCTTCTTTCATTCTTTCGACCAAACTCTGGTGCATTACGATATCCTCCAACAACAATATATCCGTATACCAACTATTATAATTTCCATCCTAAAAATAGTTAGAACACCTTTTTAATTTTATATCTTATCAGCCCCCAATGCAATGAAAAACAGGCAATAAAACAAACTTTTGTTCCGTATTTCTCGATTAAAAACCGCCACAAAAACGTGACGGTTTTCTCAATTTCAGCGCCAGCGCTTCTGGTCCTGAATATCTTTATAGCCAAGGGCAGAACTACTTCAGCATTATTGTTAGTTTAAAATATGATAACTTGCTTATTCAGAGAAGTCTGCTGCAAATATGTCTGCCAGTATTTTCCTCATTCTGCCAATATCATCCCTCTTAGGTGCATTCTCATCAAGACTATGAGCGACCTCATAATAATCTTCACCAGAAATATGACACAACAAATCCAAGTAATGTCTTGCGCGAGAAGTACCCACATAGAATTCGAGGCCCTTCTTCCCAATGAAGGAATCCTTCTCAAGGTCTATCATCACAACTGCTTCTGCTTCCAGGCCTTTGAACTTTTTACACGTGGTAACCTTATATTCCTTTGCACCATAAACGTAATATGCATATCCGTCTGTCAGATCAGCGCTGAATCTCAAATGCGAGTATATTGCAGAGTGTTCAATTACTCCGGGAGTCAGAATAACTACGTCGTTTACTTCTAACTCTTCAAGTTTATTCAGAACAGAATCCAGTGCACTCTTATATCCTTCTTCGTCTTCCACAACATGAATGCAAGGCTTCACCGTTTCTTCCCAAGAACAAGATACGTTTGCCTTCACAACTTTATTCTTTTTGTCTCGAAGCGGAGTAACAGATGTTCTGGCTATCTCTTTCGTATTACGACAGTTCTTATGAAGAGTCAGTCTGCAATCGCTATTCTCAATACAATACGGCAGCTCGTACTCATCAGAGGAACTACCCTGGATCATCTGGTACTTATCATAAAACAGATAGAACGTTCCTCCGTTCTCAATCGCAGCCTCCTGCAAAGCATCAATGATTGATGTATTCTCTGAGCTGGTGCCATGTTCCTCGGTCAGATCGGAATCAACAAGACCAAAATCCTGTCCCTCGTCGACTATGATATGCTGGAATCCCAAGTCATGCTTCTTATCGACACACTCCAAAAGCCATTCATACAAAGCATCATAATCTCTGAAATTGCCGGTGACTTTCTTGGCCAGTCTGCTTATCGTCATAAATTCCACATTAGCAAACTGCTTCTTGTAGGCCTTGCTCTCATTATTCTTATGATCTTCGATCAGTTTTTCGCAAAGTAGTCTGTTATAGCAAAGGAACAGAACCTTCTCGCCATTCATGCTATGGCGCCTTGCTTTTTCGACTGCGATCATGGTCTTACCAGTTCCTGCAGCTCCATTTATTACAGCCGTCTCCTGCTCATCCAAAAAGTCCAATATCATATATTGCTCGCGAAGAAGCTGATTCATTCTTTCGTTTATAGCTATCGTCTTCGCTTGCGGTGAAGGAATGAGATTAAAATGCGGGCACAGCACTTCATCAAGGATTAATTGAAATTCTTCGTCAGACAAATGAGTCTCTGTTGTGTTAACTCTTAATCCTGGAATGGTCGCGGAAAACAGTTCTGCAATCTTCTTTGTAGGGCTCACAAGGTCCTCGGCACATAAAGTCATGCGAATATCAGCGTCCTCTGGCAATCCGGGCATTGCTTCCATCTGTGCTGTCGTCATTTCTGGAAAGAACACGGCATGCATAAATTTAGTTTTATCATAAAGATCGTGAATTCGCTCATCAGGATGGCTAGTGAACTTATTTGACAAGACTCTCTTTGCTGTCGCCGCCTGTTTATATGGGCCGCCATGTTTCATAGCCGTACCGCTCGAATACCGCCATGTCCTTCCATCGAATCTGATGTTGTCGCCAGCTTTCACTTCGATGACAAGTATCCCCTTCTTTGGACTCGCAACTACAAAATCTAATTCTCTCTCATAAAAGACATTGTCGCTGCTAACACCTACAGTTGAGAAAGAATGAAATACATAATAATCCTCGGGAAGTTTCTTTAAGGCATTAAAAACATCTCCCTCATGACTTCTCTCATCAAATTCCTTCGGTTGTTCCGGAATCATGTGTGCCATATTTTAGTTCTCCTTCACAACATCCGCGAATACTACTTTCGGATCGATATCTTCTGAAATCACATAGCAATGCCAGTCATACACACGAAGTCTTTCATACTGCGACTCCTGTTCTGGCAAGAAAAGAGCAACTCGTGATTTAGGCCAAAAAAGATCTGGCCATACAGCAACATCGACTGTAATACTCTCATCTTGATGCGGACGCTCATAGTTTTTATTCGTTACGTAAGCAATCAACTTATCAATTCCCATCTTAGCGCCAGCATCGCTTGTATAATTCTTAATATCCTCAAGCGCCTTTTCGGATTCATTTCTTGCAACGCCGTCATCCACATAATTATAGTTGGATGGTCTTGCCCCCATTCCACTATTTCTGCTACCCGTTGAAGCCCTGTATGTTTCAGGCTTTTCTTTTTCGGCAGCAAGAAGACTCTCTATCAAAGTCTTAGCATAGATTCTTCTTAATCTATTGTGCTGCATCTGATTGTAATAGTTTCTCAAACAGTTGTAACAAGATGTATTTTCATCGCAACATTCCTGCGAAACCTTAATAAGGGCTGCCTTTAAAGACCTGATAATTGCATCCTTGTCCACCAGTCTCTTTACATGACCAGCTCCTCCAGGAACATTATCATAAAGAAGAATATCAAAGCTTCCTTGCTCCTGATTCATTTCAAGCACACCATCAATATCATTTCGCTCAATGCCCATAGCGTTGCTGATACCTTCAAGGAAAGCATACATAAATGACAGTGCCTTACTGTATCCATCAACTTCTGATGTGGATAACAACGGAATAGTAAACCTAGCCACATCCGTTTCAAAGGTATGTCCAAGTTTAAGTCTATCCAAGTCCTCGCACTGGCAACCGAACTGTTTATAGTTATTATGCTTCTTAAGAATTTGCGGGACATCATTACCGCGGCTCGACTTGACGATATCACTATAACCACAAACTGGGCACATATAAAAGCTTGACTTGTTCATGACGAGTAACTGGTCTTCAGAACTTGTCTCTACTGAAATGTATTGACCCAATCTAAGAATACTATCATCCTTTTTACCTTGTCCCAGATACGAGACTTCGCCTGCATATGACCTACGAGGCTTCAATCTCGTACTTTCTTTGGTAATACCCGTCTTAAACCCATTAACTGGCTCAATATAGTATTCCGAATGAACCGCTGCAATAGATTCTCCACAATATTTACATGCGGTGTTACGCTCGCTGATATAAACATTTACCTTCTTACAATTAGGGCATGTACAGAAATAATGCCTTGGGAAGCCAGATGTCTTGGGAAGACTAATATACTTCGACGTATATTTCTTCTTATCAACGATAACTTCAGAATCCGGTGCATACTCTGAAAGCGCAACTCTAAGGTCACGACTCAGATCGTAACTATTATCCTTTATTCCATCCCTGTAAATCTCAAGATCAACTACATCAACCGGGAATCCATACTTTGGAATTACACAGTATTTTGACAGCGATGAGATCAAATCCTCCTTATGAAGAGCCTCGCTAATCTTCTTATAGTAATCTGCTTCTCTATACTTCTCCTCGTTAAGGGCGTGTTGCATAGCCTCTTTGTATTCTTTATCAAGGCCCTGAATATATTCGACGAAATGTTCCATCTTCTGGTCTTTACCTTCCATTTCGTCAAACCACCTAAAGTCTCGATAATCACTATATACGCCTCCAGGAAGAATCTTTTTATTTATATAGTCATTTAGGTCTTCCGGATGACTGGCCACATATGCTTTAAATGCCTCGACACCGTCACCAAATACTAATGCGTCAATGTTAGTGAAGTAATCCGGGTTCTTTCTAAAAAAGTAACCCAAGCATGTAGCCATTAAATGTCTTACAATAATCTTCTTATTAAGGACATTAAAATAAGGCGGTCTTATAACTCCCGAAATCATCTTCTCAGGAGCCATGAAATATGTATAATCGTGAGAACCTGTTCCACAATATGTTAGTATATATGCCGAGGTGTCTTTTCTACGGCCCGCGCGTCCAGCTCTCTGAACATAGTTTGCAGGAGACGGAGGTACGTTTCTCATCAATACTGTCTCAAGATTACCAATATCGATACCCATTTCAAAAGTGGTAGAACAGCTTAAGATATTGATCTGTTTATTCTTAAACTCGATCTGATATTGCTTAGCTTTCTTACGATCAAGCTGTGCCGTATGTTCCTCAACAACAATGCTTTCGATCTTCTTTGTTTTATATTCCGAACGGTAGAAGTTATTCTTTAACGCCTCATCCGGATCAACGGGTTCAAGCGTTCCTTTACATCTATCCTGGACGCACACATCATGAACATTATATGGAGTAAGGGAACCACATTTTTTACATCTGTAATACTGCGTAGATTTGTAGTTTCTTACTATATACCTGCTAACATCAATCTGATATGCATCCTTAGTAGCTTCCTTTAGTACAATTGGTTCGGCCCCAGGCAAGTTTGACTGATCAACTAGCAGATTAAATATTATAGTAAGTATCTCTTTTGCCTTTTCCGCATCACATCCAAAGGTACGTTCAATATAACGAACGACCATGTTCTCTTTGCCGCTTACTGGTAAAAAGCTTCTTATTGATGGAGTAGACTTCGGATTCTGTAAAGCGACATAGTTATCGAATCGTCTGTATTCTAAATGTTCCGTCTTCTCTTCCGGTGTAAGCGTCGACTTTGTATAGTTAATTGCCGGGGTAACCTTAAATACACCAAGGACAACCTGCATCACATTCTCAAGATCTTTCTTGGTTATTTTATAGGCACCAAACTCTTCTGCGATATCTTCTTCGGAGAAAGAATTCATAATACTTGAAAGGTCTATATCAAAATGATAAAGTCCAAGACCTTCACCATCGTACACACCATCTACTCTCAATAAATCGACCATGACAGCAGCCCACGCATTTTTATGTGCGGACATTTCATTGTGGAACAGATCCTGTTTCTTTATCTTCTCTGTCATATAAGCGGCAAGTTCATCAACAGTAATATCCTTAAAGCCATGTTCTTCAAGAACTTTCCAAATAAGACGTTTCCTCAGCATACGTACATGGTTTGATTCATAGAATGTTGCAAAGAAACTTGCTTGTTGTCTACTATCGGAGAATGCCAAGAATTGTTTTGTTTTAGAAGTAGGCGTATAGGCAGTATCGCGAGGCTTCATCTTTAATGACAGACCGCCGGTTTGCTTTGCTGCTTCCTCGCCTTCATCAATTGCCTCATATAAAATCTGTGCTATAAGCGCTGTACCTTCGTCTTTACCAAGATTAAGTCCCTTAACTGCACCCGATCTTGTTTTATGCCCACAGCTCGGGCAAAGATTGATATTATTGAAAACATCCTCTTCTTCATTTGCCTTTGCTTGGTTTACTCTATAGATAGTTGTTTTAAAGGCATCCCCGCAATTACATCTACGGGCATTTAAGTTTTTAGCCGGGTGAATGCAACCGCACTTTGCGCATACTGTGTATTCCTCGATCGTTTCAGGATCAACATCCTCGCTTATTGCATTTTCAAGCAAGAAATAATCCAGCTTAACGAACTCATTATTTCCGTAATTCTCATAAATATCTATTTCCTTGTTCTGGTACAAATACTCGAGGCCATCTTCTGTATTAATCTGTATCTTTCCAATGATATATGGAGCACTACAATATCTACAGTTTCCCACTTCAAATGCCTTCATCCCATCAATGACATTAGTCTTTGTGAGTGTCAGCTTGTTACTATTACCAAGAGTTATATATGCGCCAGAAATAGGACGCACGAAAGAATGGTACTTCAGATCAAAGATACCAATACCATTCTTTTCCGACATATTAATAAGATCTATAAGAGCTATTAATTCCTCTTCCTTAATTCCTGATGTGTATTCACTAAAAATACTAGAGAATGCGTGACTTCCCTTTGTCAATTGGCTATACAGCTCATACACATTTTTGTCGCGAATAAGAAGCTCATACAAATATGATCTTGTGTCACCCTCTGGTAGAGACACATATTTCGATGCTATCTGCTTAACCTTTGCAGAATCATCCCCTGCTGCCTTTAGCGCAGTATAGTCTGCACCATCGACAGTGTATTCCAGCTTGGTTGCATCTAGGGGAATTCGCTTTGAGAAGATGATATCCTTAACATCAAAATCATCTACCGAAGTAAGGCTTCTAGCAAAGTCCACAATTTCATTTTCTGATTTGCCCTTCTCACCGAGAGTAGCACTAGTCAGAATAAAACGCGGCTTCCTCTTAGCAAGACCAGTAAGTCTTCTCATGAGAAGTGAAAGTTCAATGCCTAACGAACCATAATAAGAGTGAGCTTCATCAAGTACTACGAATTTCCAGTTATTGAGTCTTTCCCATTCAAAAATAGAATAATCATTAGGTCTGATGAGCAAATACTCCAGCATAGAATAGTTGGTGAAAAGCAAATGCGGCGGATTATCACGAATCTCTTTTCTCGAAAGAAGTTCATTCGGAGGAATTACAACTCCATTCTCTTCTCCATATTTCTGTCTCTGCTTATCCGACACAGTCTCTTTTGTTTCACCCGTAAAGAAACCATATGTTATATCCGGGAAATTAGATAAAATAGCACGCACCCTATCTATTTGGTCATTAACCAGCGCATTCATAGGATAAAGGAATATTGCCCTAATTCCCACTTCATGATTTCCATTCTCCAAATCCTTTAATAACTCATTTAAGATCGGGAACAAGAAACTTTCAGTTTTACCAGAACCTGTACCGGTTGTAATGATTGCACTACGTCCAGCACCTATCTGCTGAATTGACTCCTCCTGATGAGAATAAAGCGGTCGATCAAAATTAATATCCCCCAGTTTAAGAAATGACTTACATACTATACCGGCATCAACTAACTGACGAATGTTTCTACCGCGTCTGAACGGCAGGTTCAAATCAACATAGGGGCCTTTAAATAGCCCCTCGCTCTCTAGTTGTTTTTCAAAGAGTTTTTGAAGTGTATCTTCTCCAAAATGAAATGATGACCGCAAATATTCTTTATAACGACGGTTAATATACTTTGACTTTTCAATAGAGTTCAATCTGCTCATACAAATTCAATTCCTTTCAAATCCATAATATAAGAAAAAATATCTATAGCATTTGAATCATCAAGCGTATTCATAATTGCATGATGTTTAGAGTCAAGCAACAAACCGTCTCCATCTTTTGTAATAGACAGTTCCACAGTTCCATCCACCACCCGACCACAGATCTCAACTTCAACCGGATTAATATTATTAAGATAGAAGCTGCCCTTGCTGGTGTTTGTATAGAGATCTCCTTCGAATAAACCCTCTTCAAGCTTTTTAGTTATGCATAAGGTGGTCGTATAGAAATGATGACTCTTCCGAAGTAATTTATCCATAACTCTCCTGTCATAAAACACTTCGGTAATCTTAAATGATTTACCTATCAAATCTGTCCAGTCATATATCACTTTTTTGAATGTATCAAGCTGCCTATCGCCTATAAGCGAAAGACCACTTTTCTTTTCATAGAACGTTATGCGATATGGTATAAAGGATTGAAGTCCTCCTATACTAATGAGTTCACCGTTTTCAACAACATCACTCTTATATAATTGTTCTCCGTTTTCTTTTGTCAGAGTGAAATATATCTTTCCTCTTCCCAAGAACTTTGTTTCTATATCTAAACATTTATTGTCGGGGTCATACTCAAGTTTAGTATCGCTAGATATCTGGCATCTGTTATAGCATATAAGTACCGATTCCTTACCATTTTCTCCCATCATAACAAGCAAAAAGTATGTATTACTCTCTGCATAAGTCTTCAAAAAACCAATTCTAACCTCTTTAAATAAGGTTTTATCAGACAATTTAATTGGTTCTTCTATTGGGCTTCCACTCGAGCCATATACCTGTAATTCAGTTATTCTTTTGTTGTTTACTCTTAAAACGCTTTCAGAACAAACATCTCCAATCCACAAATAATCCGCATCAGATTTCCATAATTCTCCGTCCAATGAATAGTATGTCATCGGTAGCGGAATCAAATAAAAAAACTCTCTTCCATCTAAGAAAACTGTAAGCCATTCTGGTGAATAGGTCTCTGCACCAATAGTCTCTGTGATGACATCATTGATGATATTGCTACCTACTGTAACCTCATACGTATTGTCACCATTATCGCTTACCTCAACTTGCAGTTCAGCATCAATAGCAAACTCAAAGGCTGTCAACGCGGTTCTTCTACCTGGAGTTAGTTCGTAGATGGTTATACAGTGAAACCCACTTTCCATTTTAGGAATATGAATAGCATATTTTACGGCACCCTCACGCTTATCGATCTCTCCTTCAAGGTCTTTCGCCTTATATGCCTTCCCATCAATATTTACTTCTATTCCTGCGCCAACATTAGTAGTTTCAAAGACAAGCCACTTTGCCTCTTTAAATATGCAATACTTCAGATTCTTTTCAGGATCATATAAGTAATGATCAGCAAGTTCTTCTCCGAAAATTCCCGGACGCGCTAGGGATGAGAAGTTAAAAATTTCATTCCCAATTAAAACACTATCCCCCTGATGAGCTCCGTACTGAGCAAGCAAATACTCATCCGTCTCATGATATGGCTTCAACTTATTGCTCTCACCCGTATAACAGAAAATAGCTGTTCCATTAAAATCTGTGTTATTCTTTATCTCAGTAGAGTCTTTATACGAAAACGCAATGACACCCCTATATAGATTATCTTTGCTGTCATAGATCACTTCATCCCCTGCAAATAGCCTATAGGTCACCTTACCAAGCGGCTTAGGGATTCTAATTTCGTCAAGATTGATTTCATATCCACCCATGATTTCCCTTATATTCGGCCTATCATTCGTATATAAAACTTCATCTCGATTTCTAACTTCAATTTTGATGACACTATAATCATATATAGATTTGATCCTATGAACTGGAGGAGCAATATAAACTTCGTTGTCATGCAAAACATATTTAGGTTCCCAGCGTGATCTGAGCGACGAGGCGCTCCTATGGGACTCGAGGTCATGAGAAGAAACATCTAATTTATCTGCCCATCTATCAAATCCCTGCTTGAGATAAGGATTAAAAACCTTAAGTTCTTTATTCCATATTTTTTTATCGATCAAGCGCGCAATGATAATACTCAGCTTAATAACAGAATCTACATATTTCTCATCTGTTATGAGCTGCTTGGTCGTTTTAATAAGTTTGTATGTTTTCGTCGTGACATTGACCTGTACTTCATCACCCTCCGATAGCATGGCCTGTCGCAATCCTTCAAATACAAACTTGAAATCGCCATACATATTATCAGGAAGTTCAAATTGGAAATTTAACTTGTATATGTCGAAAATAAAGTCAAAGAAAGCTGCAAGATAATAGCTCGGAACTATAGCATTCCTCAAAACCACATTAACTTGACGCTCATAAGAATTAATTCTGTGCACAGAAAGAATGCTTCTTAAGAAGCCCTCTATCTTCTGAGCGGTATAATCATTATAGAGAGCACTATACGTCTCTCGAACACTTTCATAATAACGACCTTCCTCATAATGAAGCATAGCAATTATCGTTAGAGAGACAAAAACGAGTTCATGATTAAAGGGCGCTGTACCATAATATGATCCTAAGCCTTTTCGCAACTCATCTTCCGCAAGCTTATGAATCTTGGAAATTACCTCATCATCTCCCAGAATATCAATGAGGTCCATCCCTATATTCTTCCGATTTTTTACTTGCCTTGTTAACGACGCGACCTTAGCCTCATATTGAACATCTTCTATCTGATCATCAATCATTTCCAAGAGATTTTGCCTCTCTTCATCACTAACTTTGACCTCTTCTATAATCGCACGTATTCTGTCGGCCAGCAGTTGACACTTAGGATACTTATCTAACGCCCCACTGTAATTTTCCATCCATTCCTGAAGCCGCTTCAGTTCCAGATCATTTATTACCCCGTCAGAAACAATCCCCTCCAAGATACCTTGTAGAAGATAGATTTCAGAGCCTACTTTAGAAGCTTTGCTATACTTACTGCAATAGCTAATAAGGCGCTGTCTCTCTTGATCCGTAATGATACGATCTTCAAGAATTTTATCTATTAAGCTAATTAGTTCGATTTCTTTTGCTTCAAAGGCAAGATTTCTGCTTCGGTCGACCCAAGATAGTAATCTATCAGTTTCCTTTTGATTGATTACTCCATCAAAATTTATGCCATTTACTATGCCTATAAGTTCATTGATATTTTTCATAATTGAACCTTCCCAATATGCACTATTAGGGCAAAAAGCACATTCTTTGTCGTTGCATTATATCCTCAACAAAAATACGATCCGATAAAACGGACATAAAATCTGAATATCAAGAACACCACACCGTTTCCCAATGTAAAAGTGTTGAGATATAAGATCATTTTATCATTAACAGCATCATAATTCACTCTTTTTATCGTAGAAAAATACATCATAAATACAGTAAGTTTTATATACCACGCAATTCATCCCATTCATATATCCATTCTCGGATTTTGCTATTGAGACAATTGAGATGATAAGCGATGGTTTGATGAGTAATTTTACTCCCAATCTGACAATTATTTTGTATTGGCCCGGGGAGCGAGATATTTAATGGAAAGTGAGAAAATCGGCCGGGCGCGAGGGCGAAATGGTCCCAAATTGGATTTCAAAAGCATAAGAAAACCGCCGCATTTTCATGCGGCGGCGATTTTACATTGGTGTTCCAACTTCTATTAGATTTCCATCTAAGTCATAAAACCTTACTACCTTTTGGCCCCAGCTGTGGGTCATAAGGCGGTTCACATACTTAATGTCCGGGTAAAGGCTCTCGAGTTTCTCTATGAAACCTTCGATATCTTTTTCTTCAAAGTATAGTTCAGAAGCATTGTTTTCGGGAATGGTTTCTTTTTGCAAAAACTCTTTCCAGTACTTCTTTTCTTGAAGCACCAAGCCTTCGGTTAGAATCATGTTTCCATCGTTATCAAGGATTGTTTCTAAGCCAAATACATCATGATAAAACTTCTTGGCTCTTTCTATATTTTCTACTACTATCAAAACGTTTCTTAGTTTCACTTTGCTTACTCTGCCTTATAGAATGTAGTGCTGATATTATATCGGCATAAATTGTAGAAATTAATAGGTCATAGGGTTTGTTAAGTCGTAGGTAGCTGTTAAGGTTTTATCGGCTGTCTTTGACTTATAGTTATCAACTGTTACGGAACTGTCGAAAGGATTGTCTACTTTGAAGCAAGTCTGAGTAAGGTTTGCTTCGGTGTCTGTAAAGTTAAGTTCCGTAAAGTTAAGCCAAATGCTGTACGATTGTGTGTCGTAATCGTATTCTCTTGATGCTGAGGCGCCGGTGATTGTTCTTCCTTTGATTCTGATTTCACCAAGGGGCTTAGCATTTGTGTTTCCGTCCAAGGTGCCATTGTTAGAGATGTATAGGTAGTCTTTTCCGATATCTGCACTAAAGGTGTTTTCAGAATTTGCTTTGTTTGGATAATAGTTTCTTTGTAATGAATTCCAGAAGATCATGTCATCGATAGAGAAATTGAAGTCTTCTTCTGTATAGGGTTTGCTGATATAAGTCTGGCCTGTTACAAAGCCATCGTCTCGCACCCAACCTGTGTACCAGTGCGTGCCGTAGGTCCAATTACTCTGCGCGTCACTTTGCAGCATAGCTTCAAATTTAGAAAGGATTGCGCCGCTATAGTACATGTCGGGGTAAAGAGTGTATACCACGTTACCTGAGAGTTTGTACTTGGTGTCGCTTTCGTACTTGGTGCGGTCGTCGTAGACTTTCTTTGCGTCAGCTTCACTTTGCATAACAATCTTCATTACGCCATAAACTGTTCTTCCCATTTCATCAAAGCAGTAAAGTGAGTACTGTTCGCCCGGAAGCTGCTCGCTTGTGTATGTGCCGTCATAATATACCATGATGATGTAGTCATCGGTTGTGGGCTTAAAGTAAGAATCGTCTTCGGGATCTTTCTTTGTAATCTTTCCGACTGTGTCTTCGTCTTTATATGTAGCAGATGCTTTGTGCCATTCTTCCACTCGTTTCATCCACGAGTTTTTGTAGGTTCCGTCGTCGTAGTTACTGTAGTTATAAGAAATTCCTTCGTCGTAGTCTTCTTCGCTTTCTCCGTAGTAGCTTTTTGAATACTGGAATTCTACATATTCTCTGTCGTTTCCGCCGTTAAGGATTACGCCATTCCTATAGAAGTATTTAGGGTCGTCGGTCGCTCCTTCAGGAACTGTTTCGATTGCAATGAATTCTCTTTCTTCGCCGTCTATCTTTGCTTTAATGTAGAGGGCACCGCTATCGGTTACGGTGATTTCAGAAAAGCCCTGAGATTCTGAATAAGAATCTGACATGTATGTGCCGGCCCAGTCGCCCTCGGGTTTCTTTGCTTCATATGCTTTACCGACTAAATCTGCGTACTGCATGATGTCGATTTTCTGAACTATCTTGGAAGCGTCTTCTTTATAGAATTCTTCTTCCTGTGAATCGTTAACGTTATATTTGGTTAAAACGATTTCTCCGCTGTCGGGGAGCTTGTCGCAGATGCCGTCCGCTGAAAAGCATATAAAGTAAGAGTCCTTAGTCACGTGGTTCTTATCATAAGGGCTTGAAATGTTTTCCCAGTTGTCTTCCGATACTTTATAGGAAATGTTTCCGTAGAATGATGAAAGGCCGATCTGGAAATTCCAGTCCTCTGTACGAAGGCTCATTCTGTTTGGGCTTTCTTCGTGCTCGCCAACGGGCATGAGCTTTTCGCATTCGGGGTCGTTTAACAAGACGGCGATTGTGTCTGTCCCGATTTTATAGATTGCCAAGGGGCCTTTAACGTCCTTGACTTTTTCTGTATTTGTTTCTTCTGTCGCTGTGCCGGTTGCACCTTCCGAGCCGTTTGTATTGGCTGCGCCGGTTGCACCTGCGTTTTTGTTTCCGCAAGATGCACATAGTAATAAGGTTAAGCACATTAGTATCGATAATACGAGTTTCTTTCCGAGTAACTTATTCATTTAGCGATTCCTCCTTTTTACACACAAAAAGAGTACGCTAAGTAAACGTACTCTCAAATGATATTATTAAATATTCGTATTATCGAGGGATTAACCGCGAGAACTATAAAAATCGACATTCCAATTTAAGTAAAGCGGAACATTATAGGTCATTGTTTTTTCGCACATATTCCCTGCAATATTTTTTTGTGACAGTTTAAATCCTACCGGTGGCTCATACTGCTTGCAGAATTGTTTGTAACTCTTCGCCTGTGTATTATCTGCAGCCTTAACCTCAACAGGTATGATTTCTCCCTTTGATTCATAAATAAAGTCGACTTCTGCACTGTTTCCCGAACGCCAGAAATAGGGTTCTTTGCCAAGCGATTTAAGCTCATTTATAACATAATTCTCCGCAAATGCACCTTTAAATTTTACATAATGCGTTGATTCTTCCATAATGGTTTCAGCCGACACTCTCGACTTTGCTCTAAGCAAGCCTATATCAGACATATATACTTTGAAATATGTTTTATCAGCTGAGCCATCAAGCGGTAACTCCGGCTTTTCAACAAGCGATGTCCTACTTACTAAACCGGCATCTGAAAGCCATTGTAGTGCATCTTCCAATTCTGCAGCACGCTTACCTTCCTTAACATGCGAGAAAACAAACTTATTATTCTCCTTCGCCAGTTGAACCGGAATCGAGTCCCAAATCCATCTGATCTTAGGAACATCACTTAACGGAGCATGTTTAGAAAAATCATCAGCATAATCGTTCAAAATATCATTCTGCACTTCCTCGACATCATCAATATCATGTGTTTTAATCCACGTTTTTACTACTTCAGGCATTCCTCCGACTATATAGTATTCTTTTAGCAACTTTCTCATCGGAGTAGAATACAATTCCGGAATCTCTCTGTCTACAGGCCACTCGTTAAAAATCTCTATTAAGTCAGATCTGTCGTTAGCTATTACAAATTCTTTAAAGCTCATTGGATAAAGAGTTAATCTATTCACCTTTCCAACCGGGAAAGAGACGTTTTCTCTTTTTATAGCAATACCAAGTAATGACCCCGCGCAAATTAAATGAAGTTCTTTCATGTTTTCGCAGAAGTATTTTAGAGCTGTAATCGCTCTAGGGCACTCTCCGATTTCATCAAAGAATAGTAGGGTTCTTCCCGGAGTAATCTCTGCTTTTACTGCCGTTTCAAGCTCCTTTATTATTCTTTTTACATCGAAGTCATAATCAAAGATTCCAGACAAATTCTTGGATGATTCAAAATTGACATAAACGTAGCTTTCAAAGTTGTTTTTTGCAAATTCCTCAACTATATATGTCTTACCGCACTGTCTGACGCCTGACAAAATCAAGGGTTTCCTGTTTGGCTTATCTTTCCACTTTTTTAAGTCATTTACTATCTCACGATACATATTCGCCTCCAAAAGTCGTGCCACTTTTGCAATTATTATAGCAAAAGTCATATGACTTTTGCAACATCATTGCCGAAAGTCGTGCCATTTTTGTCGGTGCTTACATTTTTATGTGGGAACTTTTGTAGTTCCGTTACACTTTTATGAGGGAACTTTGCAAAACGGAACCCAAAGAACGCTTGAATCGATTTTTGAGACGCTGTCAAATCCTGTGGAGCTCATTAAGTATCTTAAGTCGCTTGTCACTTTACCGATAAACTCCTTTACGCCCTCAGTTCCGTCTTTTTCTAAGGATGGCATCATGGAGCGGCCTACTGCTGCCGCATCTGCCCCAAGGGCTAAGGCCTTAAATACGTCGGCCCCTGAATCAATTGAGCAATCAACGATAATCTTTATATCTGTGCCTTTCAAAGCTTCTTTAATCTTAGGAAGGGCCATAAGGGGCGGCACCGCATAGGGGATGCGGCCGTGGTGATGGCTTATAATAATAGCCTTTGCACCGATTTCTTTACACTTAAGTGCATCGGCAACGCTTAAAACGCCTTTAACCACAAAGGGTAAGTTATAGGCCTGAACATATCCTGCAAGCATTTCAGTAGTCTGGAAGGTCATATCTTCACCCACTACAACGTCATAGCCCTTTTCTCCAAAGATGTGGTCTATGTCCATTCCGATTCCAAAGGCCCCCACTTCCTTTGCAAAGGCAAACTGGTCTTTCACCTTCCCGTTATCTTTATAGGGCTTTACGATTCTGACGGTCTTAGCGCCGGTTTTTACTATCTTTTCAAACTGATTGTTTTCCATCATGCCCACAAAGTTTAAAATGTTACACTCCTTTGCGGCAATTGAGTATTCTTCCAGCCCTGTTAAAGGGCGATTGTTATAATTTTTTAAATGTGAAAAGGCAGGTGTCATGACGGGGCTATCGAAAGTTTCTCCAAAGAATTCTGTCTTTGTGTCCGCCACCTTTGAATCTATGTATCTAGGCTCTATCAATATTGAATCTAAGTATTTCTTTGTGATGACGTTTGCATCGGATTCTCTAATATAGTCCATTCAATTCCTCCTTTAGGTATTTCATGTATGTTAAGTATTCTTCGTCTGTGTTTAAGTGCTCTAAAATAATTGGCATGTCTTTATCGATTTCATGCATCTTTTCCGCGTAATATCTTAAGGGAAACTCCCCGTCCCCGGGGCCGCATTCTTCAAGTCTCACGGTAAAGGCTTCGCTTAAGTGAACGTCTTTAATGTGGCAGCTTCTTATTTTATCTCCAAGTAGGTTAGCGCATTTAGCGATAAATTCGTTGGCGTTAAAATATCTGTCTATGGAGTTAATCATGTTGATAATGTCCATGTGGACACCGAATCTCTCTCTGTCAACTTCATCTATTAATCTTAAATAATCTTCGGGGCCTGTTGGCACCATCCAAGGCATGGGCTCTAGAGTAAAGAAACTGTTCTTAACTTCCGCCCTGTCTATTATTTCCTGCGTGGTCTTAACGATTTCTTTTCTCATTTCTTTTGAAAAGTTTTCTTTGTAGGCGCCATCCCAAATAGGGCCTGTGGTGCCTGCTACGTTTACGGCGCATCTAGCCCCTAAGTAATCTGCGAGCTTAAGCTGGTTTACGCAGTAATCGATGTTTCTTTCTCTTTCTTCCGGATCACTTGATAAGGGATTTCTCCAAATGCCCACTTCCGCAATCATAAGCCCTGCTTCGTCGGCAGCTTCTTTGTACGCGTCTATCTTTTCTTTAGGCTCATCGCTTTGCACCGGAAATACCACTGCTCTCATGCCAAGAGCTTTCTGTGTGTTGGCCCAGTCTTTTGGGGATGTGTGTTTAAGGGGTGAAGATGTTCCAAGTCTCATATGCGCCTCCTGTAATAAGAAAATCCACGATATTATTATATCGTGGATTTATGGATACTAAAAATAATTATTGTGTTTGATTTTGTTATTATTTTACGATTACTCCGCCACCGATGGCACAGCCTTCTTCGTCGTAGAAGACTGCGGACTGTCCGGGAGTGGCCGCTCTTACGGGCTCTTCGAAGGTGATTTTGACTTTGTCGCTATCGACTCTTTCAATAACGGCCTTCTGAGCGTTATGTCTGTAGCGAACTTTCGCCTTACATTCAAGCTTTTCGCCTATTTTAATGTCTTCAATGCTTTGGAAGTTTAAGTCGTTGCAGACTACTTCTTTTGTAAAAAGAGCATCTTCTTCAGACAGCACCACTTCATTGGTTTCAGGTCTTATTTCTTTAACAAACATCGGGTGTCCAAAGGCGATTCCAAGGCCTTTTCTCTGGCCTATTGTATAGTGGATGATACCTTTATGGCGCCCTAAGATTTCTCCTGTTTCGCTTACAAAGTTTCCTTCGGGAGGCACTCTGTCTCCTGCGTATTCTTCGATGTAATCTGCATAATTGCCGTCAGGTATAAAGCATAATTCCATCGAATCGTGCTTTTCAGCAACCTTAAGGCCTACTTTTCTTGCTATATCTCTTACTTCGTCTTTACTTAACTTTCCAAGGGGCATAAGGGTACGTGCAAGCTGCTCCTGAGAAAGTCTATAGAGCATGTAGGTCTGGTCTTTTGAGGCATGGTCTGCAGTCTTAACAGCTAAGCGACCGTTTTCTTTTTTCACTATATGAGCGTAGTGGCCGGTGGCGATATATTCTGCCCCCATTGAGTCTGCCACTTCAAGCATCTTATCCCACTTAATCTTTCTGTTACATCCAACACAGGGGCTGGGAGTGATGCCGCATAAATAGTCTTCCACAAAGGGATCCGTTACATGCTTTTTAAAATCAGACATGCAATTTACGGCGTAATATGGAATGTCAAGCTGAGCCGCTACCGCCTGAGCGTCTGTGATTTCACAGCATCTGCTTTCCTCTCCGTTAGCTGCCGTCCATATTTTAAGGGTGACGCCGATAACGTCGTATCCTGCTATTTTTAAAAGGTATGCCGTGACGGCGCTGTCAACGCCTCCGGACATTCCCACAATAACTTTTGACATATTTTTACCTTTCCTTTATGGCCTCTTTATAGTGGCCTAAGTGTATGCCGATGTGGCCGATGCCAAGGATAATGCCTGATACAAATAATATAATACTTCGTCCGTAAATAGCCATTATAAGGACTGCTAATACGGGAAGTGTGGCCCCTGCAACAGGGAAGCCTAAAAGGGATGAATAATAGTCTTTCATAAACTTAGGGCTTGCAAAGTATCTAAACCAATAGCATTCATAAAGAATCATAAGCACAAATGCCAAAATCCAAAAGACAATCCTTGGATTGTACCAAATATTGCTTCTTCCAAATACTACTAAGGGATCTAAGCATTTAAAGATTAGTAAAGAGCAGGTAACAAGCACTTCTCCGACTCTTTCTAATATAAGCAAAACCTTATTTTCGCCGGTAACGTAGTTTTCATAGCCGATTGGCTTATTCTTTGTCCAAAATATATTAGGTATAAAAAGCATAAGAAGAAACGCTAATCCGCTTACGCAAAATCCCGGTAATAATGGATTTTTAGGTTTAACCGCAAGAGTTGAGACTTTTACAGAGCTTACGCTGCTTCCATATATTTTTATGATGGGAGCTATCATTACAGACGGATTTTTAGTGTCTGTATGGTAAGAGCCGTAAATGCCTATGATTCTAACTTTTCCCACTCTCTCATAAGCGTTTAAAAAGTTTGAAATCATGTAGTCTTCCCTTATTGCTTCCATTTTTTCAGGGCCTACGCTGTAATACTCTTCTCCCTGCTTGATGCACTCTTTTGCAAGAGTGTAATCTTCGCTGTCTTTAAGGCCGTTTTCTTCCAGATACTCAAGGTACGCCTTACCCGTGGTGTCATGCTGATGGTCCACATCCGTTCCGATAAAGATAGTGTCGGGACAGCTTTCTTTAATCGTCTTTAAAAACCTTATGTATGCGGGCCTATGGCTCAAAGTGCCTTCAAGGTTTTTATAGTACATATCAAGGATTTCATCATTATCCGCCTTAAGCCACATATTTAAAAACTTGGCTGAAGAAAAGGGAATCTCCATAAATAAAATCCGCTGCCCGTCATCATATCGCTCTTTCCAGATGCGGTATTCGGCATCGTAAAATTTCTTTAATCCGTGACTTTCTCCGTAAAGCTCGATCTTAGTGTCGGCGCTTGGGTAAATATCCGTATCATCTTTAACGTTATATACGATGATATATCCCGCCACAATCAAGATTGCAAGCACAAAGAACGCCAAAACTGCATTGATTTTTTCTTTCATTTTCCCACCTCATAATAAATAAAAGACTATCTTGTCAGGTTCTTTATCCAATTGCCCTTTTTGTAGTGCCAAAAGGCAAAGGGCATCTTCGCAAATTCATCCGTGCACATTAATAAATACACTATAATTGACGGTAATTTAAGCACAAATGCGCTTATAAGGCCTAGGGGCACCGCAAATCCCCACATACAGATTATATCAAGCACCATTCCGTAGCGCGAGTCCCCGCCACACCTAAATAGCGATGCTATAAGTACCGTGTTTATTACCTGGCCCATCTGATAAACCGTGCTTATAAGAAGCATGATTTTTAAGTAATGAGCCGCAGTTTCCGTTAAAAGAACAAAGTTTGGAATAATGGGGGTTAAGGCAAGCAAGATTATTCCCTGTATTACGGATGCCACAAATGCCACCTTCAAAATGGATGAGGCGTCGCTTCTTGCTTCTTCTAACTTATTTTCACCGATTTCTTTTCCAAGCATAATGGAGGCTGCTGCCGAGATTCCAAAGCCTGTTACGCTTATTAAGTCTCTTGCGACGGTCACAATCGAGTTTGCCGCCACAATGTCCTCTTCCAAATGGCCCATGATGATTGAATTCATGTTAAAAGCAAGGCCCCACATGGCATCATTGATAAACGCGGGGAGGCAGTACTTTATAAAGTCTGTCACCAGGTACTTTGGAATCGTAAACATATTTGATAGGCTCTTTGGAATCACCTTTTGCCTAAAGAAATCGATAACGCAAATCAAAAGCTCGATTCCCCTTACAATGGTTGTAGCAAGGGCCGCTCCCACGATTCCAAGCTCCGGAAAGGGGCCAAGACCGAAAATCAAGCATGCGTTTAAAATAATGTTTGCCCAAAGTGTGGTGAAAGAAATTGCCGTTGAAAGCATTACTCTTTCACAGCTTTTCATTATGGATAAATAGGGCTGAGAGATACCTGCAAAAAAGTAGGAAAGGGCTACAACACGTAAGTACTTAGCGCCTTCTTCTTGAAGCTCAGGTATATTAGTCCAAATGCTTATTAAAAAGCGGGGTGCAAAAAGCGCCAAAATGGTCGCTATTGTGCAAAGGAAAACGGAAATGATTAATCCGATTCCAAGTATTTTTGAAACTGTTTTATTATCCTTTTTGCCCCAATACTGGGAAGCTAAAATGGTAACGGATGATGCCAAGCCAAAAAATACGATGTTTAATATAAACTGCACCTGTCCTGCCAAACTTGAAGCGGAAAGGGCCGTTTGATTGTAGCGCCCAAGCATCACAACGTCTGCCATGCTTACGGCGTTTGTGATAAGGCTTTGTATCACAATGGGAATCACCAGCACAAAAAGCTCGTGGTAAAACCCGTCTCTAACCTTTAAAAAGTTTTTAACACGCATAAATCACCATATATTACTGATTTTTAAGTATTTCGTCTATTACGGCTGCCTGATTATCATATTCACCGAGGCCCGCCTTTATTTCTTCCATTCTTTCTTTATAATCACTTGCTCTGTCAATGCCTGCAGCCTGCAAAGCATAGTAATGAAGGGCCTGGTAGTAGTATTTACCTACGTTTCCAAGGGCTCTTTCCTGAGATGATATTTTACTCTGAGTGGCTTCTTTAGCTACAATCCACTCATCGATTCTCTCAAAATTCTTATCTTCCAAGCGATATTCCATATTTTTTATGGTGGTGCCGGATGTGTAGTTTGTTCTCTTTATTTCGTCAAGCACTTTAATGCCGTTACCAACTGCTACGAGTGTAAGGATGATTACGGCAATCTGAAGGCCGAGTGTTAATTTTGATTTATTCTTCTCCATACTTCGCCTCCGCTTTCTCGCATAAGAGCGCATTTTTCTTTACATTTGTCATTGCGTCAAATGCATCCATCTCTTCGTAAGGGATATCAAAGTAATAAGAAACAAGAGCGCGAAGGTTTTCTTTTTGCTTTTCATAGGTCTGCATGTGCTCTTCTTTATAGCTTTCAGCTACGTACGTATTGTACTTAGCTGTCGGATCATATCCGCTTATATAGTTTTTGTATCTTTTTAAAAAATCTTCATAGTAATCGCCCACATAGCCTGCTCTTTGGTCGATAAGCTCCAGATATTCCTGAGATCCTTTTTCATAGTAATTCTCTGTTCTAAGCATGGATTCAAGGGACTGAATGACATTTCCGTAGGAATAGCACATAGCCTTCACTAAATCATATTCCTTAAAGCCGGGCTCTTCGCTTAAGTATCTTAAGGCGTTTTCATCCCACATGGTGGTGATGCCTAAGTACTCATCATTTGCTTCATAGTCTTTAAGCATTGAAAGGACTGCAGGTTTATTGGCCCTTGCTCTGTTTGCGGCCATTTTTCTTGCGATTGTATATGCATTTCTGTAGGCTATAAATTCTCCCAAAATCACTGCCACCAAAACAGCAGCAATGGCTATAAGTGCCGCATTTTTGCTAAACTTCTTATTCTCTGCCACAACGCCTTCTTTTGTTTCTTCAAAGGCTTTATTGTAGGCTTTCATTTTCTGTCTGTGCTCTGTAAACTGGGTCTTTTTGCTGCCGCAGTTAGGGCAATAGTCTCCCTCGATTGTAAGGGGTGCACCGCAGAAGGGGCACACGGTTGATGGTGTTTCTTTCATTTTACTTCCCTCTTTATTTAATATAATCCGATAGTCGTAAGGTATTCTCTTGTTTTATTTATATCCCAATATTCTTCGGCTTTATAGGCATCGCCGTAGTCTTTTACAATCTTATCAAAGGTTTCTTCCGAAATATTGGCTATCTTAATTACTGTCGCTTTATCTTCATCAAGAAGTTTCTTGATTCTACCTGCCTCGTCTTCATTAAAGTCATAAATGAGGCTATCGTTGATTGAATATAGATTGTATTGATAATTTAGCTTAACGGCATCCATGATAAGCCAGGAAATATCCTCTTTTTCTTTGCCGTTTTTCTCATTAACATCTTTTTCATACCTTTCGGCATCTCGCACCACCCATGTATGGTAATCATAAAGCCATCTAAAGTCATCGTGCTGCCACTCGTAAATCTGGTAATTATTCTTTGCATTTTCTTCATAGTAGGCCACGATTTCATCGTACTTTTCAGATTCATAGAGCTCATCAAGATACGCAAAGACTTTCATCTTTTCATTATAGGAATATGAGTAGCGCTTTTGGTCGGCGCGTTTCTTTAAGAATACAATTCCCACCACTATTAAAGCCACTACTGCCGCAACAATAAGAGATACCGCAATAAGCTTTCCTGTCTTCTTAAATGTCTTTTTATATTCTTCTTCTGAATCGTCCCCAAGTTCTTCCAGGTTCTTTCTCACGCCTTCAAGTTTATTAAAGTAATCTACTTCGGCGCCCAAAATGTTAATGGATCCGCAATAATTACAGTACGCCTGGGATTCTTTTATTTCAGCCCCGCACCTGGAGCATATTATCATCTTTTCTTCTGCCATGTATATACCTTTCAGGGGCATTGGGGATTTATATAATGCTTCGAGACACGCTCGCGCTTAGGACTCCGCACTAGCGGCCGCAGGCTATAAAGAAGCCTGCTTACTAAACTCACCGTTCCTTACAGTCCGGTTCGTTAAGTACCGAGGCTCCATAAAGTCTCGAAGCATTATATAAATCCCCGCTGCCCGCGATGTTTTTGACTGAAAAACAGAGTCTAGATAAGTATATATTTTAAGTGCTGAAAAAGCAAACGGGAGAGAAAATGTGCACGACCAGAGAAAAAATTTGAGAGAATAAATAAAAGAGGCATTTGGGTAAATGCCTCCTTTTATTTATACTTGCTTCATTAACTTATGTAATAGTATGTACAATTCTTTGGCTTCGGATTCTTCTAACTGGATGCAGCCTGCGACTTTTTTAGGGATGTCTAGGGCTTTATCGCGAAGAGCCATGCCTTCATCGGTTACTGAAACTACAAGGTTTCTTTCGTCTTCCTTGGACCGGGCGCGGGTTACGAGGCCTTTTTTTTCAAGGGTTTTGAGAAGAGGAGTGAGGGTGCCCGAGTCCAAGAAGAGATATTCACCGAGCTCCTTGACATTCATTTTAGTGTGCTCCCACATCACCATCATGGCGATGTACTGTGTGTAAGTAATGTCAAGTTCGTCGAGGAACGGCTTGTATTTTTTGACAACCTCCTTTGCGCAAGCGTAAAGGGGAAAGCATAACTGATTTTCCAATTTTAAAGAATCATACTTGTCTGCCATTAAAGCTCCTTCTTGATAGCCGCCTTAACCTTATCCATTGATGCGGTAGGCTCGAAGCGGGCAACTATCTCACCGTTTTTGTTAAATAATATTTTTGTAAAGTTCCACTTTATATTACCATTTTTCTTGTAATCTTTGTCCATAGATTTTACAACTGCGCCAAGCATTAATTTTGCAGCGCCGTCAAACCCTTCAAATGAAGTGTTTTCTGTAATCCATTTATAAAGTGGAATGGCGTTTTCACCGTTGACATCGATCTTTCCAAACTGAGGGAATGTGATTCCGAATCTGCCTGTGCAGAATGTGTGAATCTCTTCGTTGTCCCCGGGGGCCTGATTTGCGAACTGGTTGCAAGGGAAGTCTAAGATTTCCAAACCTGCATTCTTGAATTCATCATATATATTCTGAAGGTCTGTGTACTGAGGAGTGAATCCGCAGCCTGTAGCTGTGTTGACAACCAAAACCACTTTGCCCTTGTAATCGGACAATGCTACTTCATTACCTTTACGATCGGTTACTTTGAAGTCATATAAATTCATTTTTTACCTCCATTAAATTGTGAGCGATTAAATTGGATTTAACTTGTTTGCAATTAGATTGTACACAATTTAATTTAAGTTGTCAACACTTTTTTCATTTTGTTTCTTTGTACAAAGAAACCTTGTGTTTAAGCCGGTTCTAGCTTACAGCATCCACATAGTACTGAGCCTGAGCCGCAAACATTTCGGCGTAAAGCCCGTCCTTAATGTTTACAAGCTCATCATGAGTGCCACATTCTTTTATGGTGTTATCAGCAAACACCGCTATCCTGTCACAGAACTTACAGCTTGATAATCTATGGGAAATGTAAATCGCTGACTTTCCTCCCACCAATGCATCAAACTTTTTATAGATTTCATACTCAGCCAAGGGATCAAGAGCCGCTGTAGGCTCATCAAGTATTACTATTGGAGCATCTCTATATAAAGCTCTGCTTATGGCTGCCTTTTGCCTCTGGCCTCCGGATAATTCCGTGCCGTGCTCATCAAAGGATTTAAATAACCTTGTGTCAAGGCCTTCATCTAAGTTAACTGCATCTTCATAAAGGCCCGATAGCTTAAGGGCTTCTTCTATTTTCTTTTCATCCAAAGGCTCATTCGCTCTTCCCATGGCGATATTGTCTTTTAAAGAGAAAGCAAATAGCTGGAAGTCTTGGAACACTACGGCAAATAGCTTTCTGTATTCTTCGGTCGAATAATCTCTTATGTCGATTCCGTCAATCAGGATTCTTCCTTCCGTTACATCGTAAAGCCTACAAAGAAGCTTAATAAATGTAGTCTTTCCTGCGCCATTAAGGCCCACGATTGAAAGGTGCTCTCCCGAGGTAATCTTAAAATTAATGTTTTTAAGGACGTACTCATCGCTTCTTGGATATTTAAAAGAAACGTTTTCAAACACAATTTCATGCTTTTTATCTTTAACCTCCTTATCTCCTTTAGAGAGGTTGTCTGAATACTCAAGGTACACAAGATAGTGATATGCATAGCCGCATTTTTCCATTAAATCCTGTGCGTTTTTTCCAAGCCACAGTAAGCTTTGGAATAGTCTGCTTGCAGCGGAAATACACATGGTCAAATCGCCAAGTGTCAAAAGGCCAATCAAGGCCTGATATCCCATGTACGCGTAGCTTATGGCATCTCTGAAAGCGTTTGTAATTTGTGACGGATAGTCGTACTTTAAGCATCCTTCCGCCCTTTCTCTGAATATTTCAACGCTTTCTTTTCCAAACTCTTTGCTTCGAGACGTAAGCATGTCAACACTGTCATAAAGCCTTATATCTTTTCCATACTTAGCTTCCGCCAGGTCAAATAGGTAGTATCCAAAGAGTCTGTTTACTTTTCCAAGCTTTAAAAATGCCTTGGCGTGGACTTTCTGTTTCTTTGCGTTAAAGTAAGTAATAATCGCCATTCCGATTATCTGAACCGGCAAAATAAGCGGGCAGTACACTAGGAAGATTGTGACGGATGCAATCATTAAAAAGAAGTTGTATATAACGTTAAAGAAACTATCAAGCATTCCCGTCACGCCTTCCGAATACCAGCTGATTCCTTCTTTTGCTTTGTTTTGCTGGTTTAAAACGGTGGGGTCTTCTGTGTGTTCAAAGTCCATGCTCATGGACTTTTCGCTTGATCCATACACAAATATTCGCTCAAAGAAAACGTTGTAATAAGCTATTTTCTTTTCAGCCGTATCCACAAGAAGCTTCGAAAGTGACTCTGCAAGGACTGTCAGTGCCACATAAATAATCGCGTTCTTTAAATGCGCTTCAAAGGCCGCGCCCTCGGTGATTGCCACAATTTCATCCACCAACAGTTTAGGTAAAAGCAGCATTTTAATTTCAGAAAAAACATTTCCTATAAGTCTTAATAGGTAATAAAAGAAAATGATCTTCTTTTCTTTCCATGCTATTTTAAACACATAGTTCATGGTGCGGCGTGTCATGTAGAGCATGCCGGGATTGTCTTTAACTTCAACATGCTTCGAAAGATTCATCGCCATTTTCTTCACCCCCCTCCAAGTAATATTTGGCCTGAACGTTAAACATTTCGCTGTAAGGGCCGCCTGCTTCAAGCAAAGAATCGTGGGTACCGTATTCCGCAAGCTCTCCGTCTTTAAACATGGCAACGTGGTCGCAGAATTTGGTAGAGCTAAGCCTGTGGCTTATATAAACGGAAGTTTTCCCTGATACAAGCCTGTCAAAGTCTTCGTATAGCTTAGCTTCGGCGAGAGCGTCAAGAGCAGCCGTTGGCTCATCAAGCACTACAACGGGACCGTTTTTATAAAGGGCTCTTGCAAGGGCAAGCTTTTGCTTTTCTCCGCCCGAAAAATCGACACCTTCGTCATAGATAACTTTTAATACTTCGGTGTTGATGCCGTCTTTAAGCTTTTTAACGTTTTTGCTCATTCCGGCATCCTTTATGCACTTCTTAACTTTTTCTTCGTCCGTTTCATCAACAGGCGCCATGGAAATGTTTGATTTTAAAGGGAAGGCAAACATCCAAACGTCCTGGAAAACAGGAGAAAAGATTTTATAGTATTCATCCCTGTCATATTTTGAAATGTCTTCGCCGTTTAAAAGGATGCGGCCTTTTGTGGGCTCGTAAAGCTTAAGTAAAAGCTTTATAAAGGTAGACTTTCCTGCTCCGTTTAGCCCCACAACCGCAAGCTTCTCACCTGCTTTAATTGTTAGGTTAAGGCCTTTTAGCGCATAATCATCTGCCTTAGGATATTTAAACCACACATCCTCAAAGGTAAATTCATAAGTGCTGTATTTAGGCACACATTCGCCCTTCTTCTTTTCGCTTTCATGAAGATCCATAAAGCTTCTAAAGTCGTCCACTTCACGGCTTCTTGCAAAAAGCTCCGTGAGCCTGTCAAAAAGGCGTCCCAAGAACAGGAAAAATGTGGTTGCAGATCCTAAGTACAAAGAAAACTCTCCGACTGTTAAGCCGTTATTTACAACTGAATAAATGAGCCAAGCGTAGATTCCGATGAGAGCGATTACCCAAACGACGTTTCCAAAGAGTCCACACTTCCACCATCTAAGCTCATGTTCTTTTGAGGCCTTAAGCCTTTCTTTGCTCACATCTTTGTACCTGTTTATAAGGTAATCTTTAAGGGAATACATTCTTATGTCCTTTGCGAATGTAAAATCTGAAAAGGTTCTAAGCATGTAATCATCTTTTCTCCACCAAGTCGCAAGCTTGTCCCAGACTTTTTCTTTGTTCACTTTACTTGTGTGGTCTTTTACTAAGAAAAATAAAAATGCCAGCACTGTCATTCCTGCCATGACAGGGACGCTCAAGGTACCCATAATGAGCAATCCTGCAATAACCGTGAAGAAATCACCCGACGCATTTTCCAAAAGGTGCATCATTCCTTCCACGCCTTGCTGATTTCCGCCGCAGGCTCTGACTGCCTTTTCGAAGCAGTCCATGGTGTCTTTATCTTCGAGGCTTTCAAAGGGAAGCGTCATAATCTTCACGTTTTTCTTTATCAGCATCGCGGTTCTGACACCGATGGGCCTCCACCACTGTGACCAGGTGTAAGACTGGCAAAGAGTGCAAATTAGCTGAATGATAAAGGTGATAAATATGATGGATATCAGTTTCTTTACACTGTCATGCTTGGTGACTATGTCGATTACGAATTTAAGCATGAAGGTCCAAAGATATGCCGCTACCGGCGTAAAGAAACCGTAGAGCGCCACCACGCCGATGGTCATTTTGTCGTGGCTCCACATTTGGCGCGCTATGTAAGATAAATTCGATAGGGCGCCGTAGGCTTTGTGAAATTTGTTTTCTTCCTTTTTGTCTTTCTTTTCTTTTTTCATAAACTCCCTCCCCATATGTATTGCTTAGTTTTTAAATAATTTTTCTCGATTAAGCCAGCTTTTTTCTTTGGCATTTATCTGCATATGAAATGCCATCGGCATGTCCATGAACTCGCGGGCAAGCATCATTATGGCCATGAAGAGTCCGCCAAAGGTGCCCCTTGCTCCGTAAATTTTCTCTTCTTTGTTGTCAGCATTAACCACGGTTGCACAAAGAATCGGTGCCATGCTTGTGTGCGCTTCGTCAAACAGGCTAAACAATTCGTCCAAAGTCGCCTTAACCTTTTCATTTGAGATTTTAAGCGCCTTTGCAATCACTTCCGCCCCCACAAACTCATCGTTTTTTAAGGTGTAAAGATATGAAACAATCGAAATGTTTTCTTTGTTCGAAAGAAACTTAAAAAGGGCTGTCTGCTTGCCTGTATCCTTTAGAAGCTCTTCATAGATGTCATAGTCCTTGGATCTGGTTAATGAAAAGTGAAAATCACTGTCTTCTCTTAATCCAATGTAGCTATACAAAACGTCATCCGTCACAACGGAAGCCATCTTGGGCTCCTCCTTTTTACCGATGACCTTTTCATAGTAGTTTTTATTGTTTACCCATAGGCTGGTCTGCATGGCCCATTCGATATTTCTTATAAGCTGTGCAGTTTTATAGTGTTCCGCAGCTTTTCCCTTTTCTTCAAACTCCTTGACCGCGCACTCGCTTACAGCGGCAAAAACCTTTTCCTCTATTGTCTTTTCTCTGTCGCTTCTTCCGTATAAATAATCAATTGAAACTTCAAAGAAATCCGCAATGGCCGGCAGCAAATCTCCTTCCGGGTAGCTTGAGTTTTCCCACTTTGAAACGGCCTGAGGGCTCACGCCTAAGGCCTGGGCAAGCTGCTCCTGCGTCACTTTCTTTTCTTTCCTTAAATCTTTAAGTATCTTTGAAAACGGTTTTCTTTCCACGGGCATGCTCCTTTGCGTCTTTTCTCCATATTAGCAATCGTTTTGGTTTAGTACAATCGTTAAATTTAATAGTAGGTTGAGTATAAATAGAAAAAACCACCAATTTCTACCGCTGGTTGAATTTGGTGGGGGTACCTCATGGTGCATGTTTGTGTTGTGTCATAAATAGGATGACACAGATTTTTTCAGAAATCAACTCAATATCTGGATTTAATTCTTAATTTTGTCATTATTTTGTTTAGTAAATCGTTAAACCTCTTCAATATCTTCGAAGCCCATGCTAAAATAAATCAATATTTCTTTTTTAGGAGTGGTTATGGGTAAAAAAACTAGATTTCTTTTAAAGGCGCTTATGGGGATTTGCGCCCTTGTTCTTATGGTTTCTTTGGGCATGGATGCCGAGGCATCAGAATTATCGGCCACAGAAGATTACGTCACAAGTTTCCCTGAATTTGGAATCGGAAGAGTCGTTGTGCCTGCCGGATACCCGGTTCTTCTTCATGATGGCACATCCCACCTCACAGACGATTTATTTGAAGAGAACGGTTGGGACAAAGAAAACATACTAAACGGAATGCTCAATAATCAGGAGCTTCTTTACTACTATTATCCCACCGAAAGCGACACCGCCATATTATACATAGATTTCATTGAACTTGATACAGAGCGCTACTGCGACGAATGGGAAGGTGTCTCCGATGATGAAATTATAGATACTTACTATCCCTATTTAAGAGATAATATGGATAATCTCGATTTAGACAGGTACTACGAAAAAGATCACTTTCGTTTGCAATACTCCTACTCTGATCCAAATAATCGCGAGTATCACAAGAACTCTGCCACCATCACAACCACCGGTAATAAATACTATTGGGTTGATGTAGGTATGACTGTTTTTAACTTAAAACCTTCAGCCGCGCAGTCTATTGCATTCGAGCAATTCGTGGCGTCTGTTGAGTTACGTGCCTCCAAAATTAAGGATGTGGAGCTTGATCCCGTCCCTGAGGTTATGGATTTTCCCGAATACGGAATTTACAATGTTACGATTCCTAAAGGCTTCTCTGTTTTAACCAAAGACAAAGCTTACCTTACAAAATATTATTACGCTCATCACTGTTTTGAGATTGACTCCTTATTCCAGACTTTTGTCGATAACCCCAATCGAGTGGCACGAATAATAGATGGCAACCATACTTATGAGATTGATATAAAAGCTGAACCTGTTTCCTACGGCGATACGGTTGTAACTTGGGATGTTTATAGTGACGATTTATTTGGAAAGCTTTATCCCACCACCTTTTATGATGAGTACGAAGTATTTTCTTGTCACAGAGGCTACTGGGGAGATAAGTATTGTGTCGGTGCTCTTTCTCATGACCACTTAAGAGATTACTACTTCCACAGGGTAAACTTTTCTAACTACATTAATGGTCAATATTACTTTATTACCTATAACCTTAACGGGTATCACAAGGATTTTAATGATAAAATAACAGAGATTTATGAGGATAGTGTAGAAAACGTCATAATAGAAGGCGCTTTGGAGCCAAAAGCCAAAAAGCACAAAGATAGCTTACTTTCAAAGATTCTTGATTTAATATTTTCAAAGATGAAATAAAAACAAAATGGAGTTCGTTATAACACGAACTCCATTTGACGTTCCGACTTATTTTAAAAGTTGCTCCGCCAACTTAGGATTATCCAGTGCTTTTTCGACATTTTTCCTCTTAAACTGAGCAAGTTCTTCTTTTGTCAAAGGAGGATTATCTTCGTCAAAAGCCACTGCTCTTATAGATGCCTTCTCAAGCATTTTCTTTTGTTTTTCAGTTAAGCCGACAGATACATCTATAGTTTTCTTAATAGTTGCCATTATAATATAAACTCCATTTGACGTTCTTTGGTCTTCATTCCCATTTTTTCATAGAAACGTTCGGCGCCTTCGTTTCCGGCCCAGACGTTTAAGGTGACTTCGAAGCAGCCAAGCTTTCTTGCTTCTTCTTTTACAAATTCAAAGAGACTCTCGCCTATGTGCTGTCCTCTAAAGTTTGCATCTACGCAAAGGTCATCTATGAAAATGGATTTAAATGGAACCATGTACTCTCTCTTTGGTTGCTCTTTAATCTGGCAAAATGCGTATCCGATAAGAGTATCCGAATCATCTACTGCTGCAAATATGGGCTTACTGTCATCTTTTAGCATTTCTGCAAGTTCTTCGGTTGAGTACTTTGTTGTGCCGGGGACAAATATATCCGGGCGAATGTTTGCATGTAATTCAAGAACCTGGTTAAGTAAATCAATCATCTTGGGAATATCTTTTTCTTTTGCTCTTCTTATATTCATTTTCTTTTCCTACTTCTTTCTTGCATCAAAATAATAGTCTTCAGTGCAGGGTGTGTTGTAACGCCAGTTTTCGGCATCTCCTCCCGCAAGGTGATACCAGTTACCGGTGATTTCATTCTTTATTGCAAGTTTATCATTTGAATCATCCATTTCAAAAATGAGGATTCGTTTCTTTTCGTGTATATTGGGGCAATGTAGGCTCATCATTAGTTCGCCGCCAAAGGCTCTAAAGAGCATTGCATGGCCACCGTCCTGAGCGTAAAGTGGAAGCTCTTCCTGAGTCCAAGGGCCGTGAATTGTTCCGCTCTCCGATGTTGCATACCCAACGGTGTATCCGCCTCTTTCAGAAAAGCTTGACCATAGCATGATGAGCTTTCCTGACTTAAATCTATAAAGGAAGGGGCCGTCTGTTACGTATCCTCCGTCCAAGTGATCCTTTCCTCTCCAGGGAGCTTCGGATGCTCTAAATAAGATTTCAGGCTCGGAAATTGCTTTTGATAAATCATCGCTTAGCTTAACAGCGCAAATCTGTCCGTCAAAAACCTGCATCCATTCATGGCAAAACACCATCCAAGGTGCGCCTTCTTCATCCACAAATAATGTGCCGTCAAGGCAGTGCCATCCCTTAGGTGTGACAGGTCCCTCTCCCACAGGTTCAAAGGGGCCTTCCGGGCTATCTGACACAAGGCACTGGCATCCTCTATATTTTCCTTCTGCTCTAAATGAAGAAATGATGTAATACTTTCCCTTCCAAATGTGGCATTCCGGCGCCCAGTAGTCTTTATCAGCCCAAAAGTCTTTCTTTCTAAAGCAAACCTTGGGCTTTGACCAGTTGTAAAGGTCAGGCGACTTAAGCACATAGAAGCAGGCTTCTTTTTCCACTGCATCCGGAAACCTCTCCCTATCCACAAATTGAACGTAAGTATAGTACATTCCGGTTTTCTCGTCCGCCAGTATAAACGGATCGCTTATGTGCACGTCTTTAATGCTGTAAGGAAAATCCCCCGATTTAACCTGTGTTTCTGCCATCGTAGTCTACGCTACCCCTTCCATCGCCGCTTAGTATAATGTTGTGATTCTTTTGTTTACAGAGTCAACATTATAAATATGCTTCGACATTTCTTTTCTACTTAACACAATATCTTTTTCTTGCGTCCTTTGCAACGAAAATCGCTTTTTCGTGTCCGTATACGTAATAACTTTAAAAATCGGAGTAATTTACAAAGAAAACACTGCGATTTTTTATCCGTTTGTCCGAATAGAAAAAAAGTAAAAAATTCGGAGTAGTTTTTGCCATTTTCTACTCCGAATCCGCGACAAATTTCGTATACGGACAATCCGCCGCAGAAATCCCACAAAACGGGCCGTTTTTGCTCCGAATTCTCCACGTATTCCGTATACGGACGCGCCCAGTTTACATAACTCGGAACAAGCTGTAAAACCTCACACATTTCAGCGAATACGAGACCGTAAGCGAGAGCGTGTCTCAAAACAATCATATAAATCCCATGATGGGGGCATGAAAATCCCCTCCTCGTGGCAACCGGGGAGGGGATGCAAAGTAAAGCCAGGGAGCTTTAGATTTATTTAATTACCGACAAGTTTTCCCTGTCAGCAAAAATAGCAACGAAAATAAGGAAGATAACGCCTTGGATAAGCTGCATTGCCTGAGTGGTGAGGCCCATCATGATAAGTCCGTTGTTAAGGACTATGTATAAAAGAGAGCCTACGATTACATTTTCAAAGCGTACCTTGGCGCCGCCGGAAATAGGCATTCCTCCAAGCACCAATGCGATGAGGATCTGAGTCTCAAGCTGATTACCTACGTTTGCTGTGGCGGAACCGTTCTTTACGATGTTTACAAATGCCGCAAGGCCTGTGATGGCCCCTGCCAAAACGTAGATTAGAAACTTTACTTTATCTGTTTTAACGCCTGCAAACATAACCGCCTTTTCGCCTGCGCCGATAGCTTTTAAGTTAATGCCAAACTTTGTAAATCTAAACACTACGTAGCTTATTAAAAGAACGGCTACTGTGATGCCAAGCTTTATTGGGGTAGTGTCGTAGTCATAAACCTTCATGCTGGCAGCAACCGGTGAATTTGAAGCCATGTATTTAATAAAGCCTCTGAATAAAAACATGGTACAAATGGTTACGATAAAGGATTTAATCTTTCTATTTACGTAGAAGTATCCGTTGAAGGCGCCGATTAAAGCACCTGCCACTACGCCTCCCACAATTGCCAAAATCATATTTACGCCTGATAGCTTACATACAACGATTGATGCGATACCCATGATTGAACCTTGTGAAAAATCAAGGCCTCCCAAGGTCATTACAAAGAAAACACCTACGGCTGAAATAAGCACTACGTAAATCTGATTTAAAATAAGCTTTCTGCTGGTCCACATGTTTCCTTTTGTTAAGGCATTAAAAACAATGAAGACAATTATCAATCCGATGATAGGTAAGGAGGCTCTTAAAATGTTTAAAAATGACTGCTTTTTAAGGGCTTCATCTTTTAAGACTTCTGTATTTTCTTTATTAGCCATTTTCTTTCCTCCCTATACCATTTTTGCGATGAGGCTGTTCTCATCCATATCTTTATTTCTTTCAAGCTCACCGTTTATCTTACCGTCTTTCATGATGATGATTCTATCGCACATACCGATAAGCTCCATAAGCTCTTCAGAGATCATAATGATGGATTTGCCTTCTTTTCGCATTTTATCCATAAGCTGATATATATCTTGCTTAACTTTTACGTCAATTCCTCGTGTGGGACTGTCTAAAAGAAGAATGTCCGAATCCTTTCCAAGCCACCTTGCAAGCACCACCTTTTGCTTGTTTCCGCCTGATAGATTCGAAACAAACTGGTCTACGCTTTGCATCTTTGTGGACATGGTCTCTGCATATTTATTTGCAAATTTCTTAAGCCTTCTATCGCTAAGTAAGTGAAGCTTATTTGCAAGTGCGGTTAAGGATGGTAAGCAAATGTTATCTCTTATGCTTTGATTCATGACGAGAGACTCATTGTCTCTGTCTTTTGAAGTGTAAGCGATGCTATGCTTTATGGCTGTGGGAATGTCGTTAATCTTTGTGCCATCGCTTAAGGTAACGCTTCCTTCTCTGTCAAAAGAAGCCCCAAAGCAAGCCTTTCCGACTTCATGCATTCCCGATTCAGACAATCCTCCAAAGCCTAGGATTTCTCCCTTATGAAGGTCAAAGCTTACATCCGAAATAAGCCCCGGAACCGTCACGTTTTTAACGCTCATAACTACTTCAGAAGAAACCTTTTCGCCGTAATCCGAGCGATAATATCCACCCGTAACCTCACGTCCTACCATCAGTTTCTTTAAGCCTTCTTCATCTATTGCAGAGCTTCTTACGGTGTCTATAAACACGCCGTCTCTTAAAACCGTTATGGTGTCTGACATTTTTAAAACTTCAGGTAAGTCGTGGGAAATAAAGATTACGCTGTTTCCCGATTCCTTAATCCTGTTCATCTGCTTATAAAGCTCTTCACGTCCTTCTCTTGAAAGGGCTGTGGTGGTTTCATCGATGACCACGATCTTTGGGTCAAAGTATGTGGCCTTCACGATTTCCACAAGTTTTCTGTCCTCAAAGTTGTAGTTTTCGATCATATCCGAAGCCTTGATTCTTTCAAAACCATATTTCTTTAAAAGTTCGTTGGCTTCTTTGTTCATGGCATTTGTGTTCTTTATGCCAAATTTTACAAACCTGTCCTCGTGTCCAAGGAATATGTTTTCTGCAACAGTGAGTCCGTCCAAAGTGCCAAGCTCCTGCACTATGATGGATACACCTTCGTTGTTTGCTTCAACCTGGTTTGCGGGGTTAATTTCTTTTCCGTCTAAAATAAACTTTCCCGAATCTTTTTTGTAAATTCCCGTAAGAGAATTTGTAAGGGTCGATTTGCCCGAACCGTTTTCTCCGATGAGGGCATGTATCTCGCCTTTATCTATGTTGAAAGAGACATTTTTCAATGCCTTCGTGATTCCGAAGTTTTTACTTACATCTATTACCTGTAATCTGATTTCGCCCATTGTCTGCCTCCTTCCTACTTCACTATCTCGCCCTTGGCAACTTTTGTTGTGAGCATAACGATGATAAGAAGGGCAAATCCTGTGATAACGTCCTGAATGGCTGTGGGCGCTCCCAAAGCGATAAATCCAAAGAAAATGATGTTTATCACAAACTCACCTATGATGATTGCGGGGATGGGCATGCCGTACTTTTTAAATGCAAGTCCAAAGAAACAGCCCATGGTTGGCACGAAGTTTCTGCTCATGGATGCCATACCTGTAACGGCTACCATTGATGAACCGTAGCTTATGGTAAGTACGGCCATGGTGCCAAGAAAGGCGCCGCTTATAATAAAGGCAAGTTTTTTGTAGCGATTAACGTTTATACCCATGTTCTTTGCCACAAATTCATTGCTTCCGATGGCGTAGGTGTAGGTGCCTATCTTTGTGTAGTTTAAAAGAAGGAATGCAACACCGAATGCCAAGACAGCCAAAATCAGATTTCCGGGCATTTGTCCAAATGCTCGTAAACCCGAAGGAAGTGTCTGCTCCACGCCGCCCGCAATGTAGTTTGCGACCGATTCATAAATAAGTGCAAGTCCCGTAGTAACAATCATTGACGGGATTTTAAGCCTTACATAAAATTCTCCGTTTAAAAATCCGACCAAAGCGCCTGTAAGAATTGCTCCGATCACAAGTCCCGCATATCCAAGTCCGAAACGATTTGCAAATACGCATCCGACGATTGCAGAGAGCATTATGTTGGCGCCAATGGAAAAGTCGAACATTCCCATTACCATTACAAAATAAAAGCCTACAGCGCCCACTGCCGCGAGCAATGATGCTTCAAAATAGCTAAGCATGTTTTTTGCCGAGCCGAAATTGCCGGGGGTTATTATTTTAAATATTCCCCAAGAAACTATAACCATCAAAAGAAGCATGAGATAACCTTTGAGTTTACCGCCAAGCTTCTTTTCGGCCTTTTCACTTGATGCTTTCATATCGATTCACCTCTGAATATATTAAGGCCGGCATCGCCGTGCGACACCGGCCTTACGCCACAAACTATATTAATTTTGGCTTATGATTTTAATTATTTTCCGGATCTTGCCGCTGCATCTTCGATTGAAAGTGCTGCTGCCTTAGCCTTTAATCCTTCCATATCAAGTTTGGACATTTCTACGAGTTCTTCGTCTGTGTAGGGAAGTTGATCAACAAAGTACTTTTCATATCCTGCGTAGTCTTCGGGGGAAGCTACATAGAGGTAGGGGAACTTAACGTCTTCAAACTTGCCGCCAAAATCGGTATAGTTTCCTTTGATTGCGTTGTAAACTGCCATGAATGCGAAAAGAGGATCACAGTAATGTCCGCCTGATTCGCCGGCCATTGAACCGTTTTCAACTCTTTCTCCAAGGTCGGGAAGGAAGTCTGTTGAAACGATGTCGATTTCGCCTGTCTTTCCTGCACGTTCAACTGCTGCGATAGCACCCTGTAAAGGATCTCCGCCGCCACCTGCGGGAATTAAAGCATCAAGGTCGGGGTTAGCACTCATTAATGCTTCTGCTGCCTTTGAACCGCCTTCTGAAGATGTTCCTGCGTACTGAGGCTCAGTTAAAACTGCCTGATCGTCGGGATGAGCTGCGTTCCACTTTTCAACGCCCTTTGTGTATCCTTCCAATCTTCCAAGCCATGTAGCGTCACCCTGTTCCCAACCGATAAGACCGATCTTTCTGTCGCCCTTGTCAAGAAGGATCTGAACAAGCTTTTCGCCGTTTTCAGGCTCGTTTTCATGAACTGCACATACATAGTATTCAGAGTTTACAGCTGCCTGATAGATATCAGCGCTTGTTTCTGAATTGATGATTCTAAAGAACTGTGCAAGATAAACTCCGTTATCATTACATGTCTTGATGGCTGAAGCCATTTCTGTATCTGATGAGTTACAGATGATGATACCCTGACATCCTGCTGCGCAAAGCTGTTCAACGGATGCTGTAACTTTTTCTGAAACGTGACCCTGGTCAACGTACTGAACCTGAACGCCCAAAGCCTTTGCAGCTTCGTCGAGGATCAATTTACACTGTGAACCAAGAACGTCTGTTGAGCTCCAGATTGAAACACCGATCTTGATATTTTCATCGGATGTAGCTGCGGGAGCGGGTTCTTCTGTCTTAGTTTCTGTTTCTGTCTTTGCTTCTGTAGTAGCTGCGGGAGCTGCACTCTGAGATGTAGGTGCTGTGTTTCCGCATCCGGCTAATGTTGTGCCGACCATAACGAGGCCAAGCAATAAAGCAGCCAGTCTCTTCTTCATAATTCATAACCTCCTAAAAGATTTCCAATACAATTTGCTACAAGTTTTTTGCGAGTACTCTCAATGACATCATGGTATAGCCACTATGTCTAAAAAAACATGCAAAATTTTCGGTGTATTGGTAATATTTTCAGTTTTGGTAATATTTTTTGCTCTGAATTTGAAAATATTACCAAAAATCATCCTTTTAAACGCAAAAAGACCACCTATTTGTACACAATTTGTCTTTGGGTGGTCTTTTTATCTTTATTTATTTGTCTACATTGACTTTCTGTATTTACTCGGGGATATGCCTTCTACCTTCTTAAACACCTTTGTAAAGTAAAAATAATCGTTATATCCCACTATTTCAGCTATTTCCTGAATGGATAAAGAATCATCCTGAAGTAATTCCTTGGCTCTTTGAATCCTTAAAGAAGCTATGTAATCAGAAAAGTTTACACGTAAGTGCTCCTTTATCATTTCGCTTAGGCGTCCCATGCTAAGCTTATATTTCGAGGCTAATGAGGTTAAAGAAATATCTTCCATGTAGTGTTCCCTAATGTCAGAAACCACGTTATCTATCATGCGGTCTAATCCGGGAGCCTTTTCTTCGCTTCCTTCTTCCTCGCCTCTGTCGCTTATGATGGAAGTCATAACGCGCCTTAAATCTTCTTCCTTTATGGGCTTAACCAAGTAGTCGTAAGCGTGATGCTGTACGGCTTCTTTGGCATAAGAAAACTCTGCGTATCCTGAAATTATCACCACTTTACTATCAGGCGATACATCGGGGATAGCCTTTAAAAGCTCAAGGCCCGAGAGCCCCGGCATACGAATGTCCGTAAACACAACGTCAGGCTTAAAGTGAGAAATCTCTTCTTTTGCCGTCACACCGTTGTTGGCAGTTCCCACCACGTATACATCCATATCAAGTTTTTCAAGCAGTTTCTTTAGCCCCAAAGTAATCCAGACTTCATCGTCTGCAATATAAACATTTATCATCTTGCCACCCCACAAGAATCTTTGTTAACCCGGCTCCCTCATGTGATTAGGCACCGAAATTTTGATTACCGTTCCTTCGTTTACCGTGCTGTCGGCATCAAGCGTGTAATCATCCCCGTAAAAAAGCTTGAGTCTTTGCACTATATTCGATAAGCCGATTCCGTTACTCTCTTTTGGATCTTTAATTGAATCCCGCAAGCGTTCAAGAGTTTCTTCGTCCATTCCGCTTCCGTTATCTTTTACAACCATCTCGATTCTATCGTCTTTCCCCTTAATTAAGACTTCCACAAACCCTGCATCCACCTTACTTTCTAACCCGTGGAACACTGAGTTTTCAACCAGTGGCTGTAAAAAGAAACGAATCATTTGCTTATCAAGCACTTCTTCGTCCACAGTTGTTTTTATTGAAATCTTTCCCATGAACCTGTATTCAATTATTCTTGCAAACTTTTCGATATAAGAAACCTCGTCCCTTACGGTCACGATATTGCTTCCCTTTACGGCATATCTGAAAATATCGGATAGCGCCATGGCCATTTCCGCAATGTCGTTTTCATCGTTTATAAGCGCCATATCTCTCATGCAAGATAAGGTGTTATAAAGGAAATGCGGGTTAATCTGGTTTCTGTAAGCTAAGATTTCCATCTTTTGCTGCGCAAGCTCTGTTTCATAAAGGCGAATCTTACTGTCTTTTATTTCTTCGATCATTCGCTGATTTTCATCAAGCATATGATCTAAGCTCTTTGCAACGGTTCCGATTTCATCGGTTCTGTCTAAATTAAGCCTCTTTTCGGGATGCTTAATGGAATTATCGATAAATCTGTCGATTGCATGTATGGGCCTTGCCATCCTGTAATAAGAAAAGAAAATGATTACGGCTAAGAAAAAAGAAGATAAAACCGCCGCAAGCATTATTAGCTTCCTGATGGCATCGCTTCCCGAAGTGTTTCCGGATACGGATACCGCAACGGAAATTCTTATACCGTTTTGCCAGTTACCCTCTCTGTATACGTAGTCAGGGTTCTTTCTTAAATCATCCATGGTGGCATTTGCCGGCACATTTCCAAATGAATGGAAAGATAAATCAAGCTTATTTGAATCGCTTAGCATCATTGCCGCCATGTACTCATTCAAAACGTTATGAAGCGTTCCTTCTATACGCCAAGGCTCCAAGATGAAGACGCACATGCCCATCTGTTCTTCCGAGCTTCCTCCGCTTCCGGCATAGATAGGATAGTAAAAGCCGTAGTAAAAGGTTTCTTTGTCCGGATAATACCAATCGGCGTTTAAATCGCCTTCCCGCCTTAAGTATAGCTGCTTATCCGAAAGCTTAACGGGGCGCCCCAGGGAGGTCACCACATTTAAATCTTTATCATATATAACCGCGGAAATTATCTCACGGTTCTTTAAAGCAATTTGGGAATAAAGGGATGAAGTCTTCGCTCCTAAAACGTCCTTTTGGTCTTTAGTCAAATCTTCCATCACTAGAAACTGGCACAAAGACTCGGCGTTATATCGAAGGTTTTCTTCATAAAGGCTTAGGGCGTTATCCGCCTGCCTAAGCAAGCTGTCGGAAAGAGTTTCCGCATAGCTTAGAGTCGTTTGCTTTACATACTGAAACGACGTAGAGAGGGTTATGGTTAATACAGCTAAAATCGCAAAAACAATGCAAATCAGCTGTAACAACAAACTGTTTCGAATTTTTTCAATCAAAGCGTAACCCCTTCCCCTATATAATTTTGCCCAATACATTAATTAGCATATACTTTGGGAAGGAGAAAAGCAATTTATTTTCTTAGGAGATTTTTACTTATCTTCTGTTAAAACAGAAAGTATGCCTCCGTCTTTTATGTGAGAAAAATCGTAATAAACGTTTCCCACATTGTTTTCTTTAAACATGTTAAGCAAGAACCTTGCCTGGTCCTTTTGAGGGAGGGATGCGTTTGGATAGCAGCCCCATTCTCCGATAAAGAAAGGAATCTTCATACGCTTCCCTGCTTCAAAAAGGCTTGAAAAGATAAAAGAAACCCTTTCACATCCACCTTCTTCATAGGCCTTTGTGTCAACCATTATGTCATAGCCGTGAGGGGCGTAGGCCTGATTTTTAATAAGGTTCCCCTCTTCGTCCGTAACAGGGCTTACAAATGTGGGCACTCCCGCATTGGCAAAGTAGTTACTCTCAAACATGAATATGGTTTCTTTGTCTGCGCTTCTGATGGCGCGGGCAATTTCTTCATAGAAGGGATTTAAAATCTTTGTTTCAAATTCAAATGTAATGGGTACGATTCTTCTGATCATTTCTTCGATTCTTGAAAAATCTTCTAAAGCAGACATGTCTCCATCAGGCATAAAAGAATCCATAACCTGAGCCACCATAGCGCCGGCGCTTCCGGGGAAGGGCTCATTCATTACGTCATAGCCTATTACGTAAGGGTTTTCTGCATAGCGCTTTGCGATGTATTTAAAAAGCTCAATGTAATGAGTTTTTATGCCTTTACCGTCAGGGGCGGGGGCATCTTTCCAGAAATTGTCAAAAGCGTGCTGTACCGCAGGGCTAATTAGATATGCGTCGCTCCAAAGCTCTGTTCTAAAATGCTTTTCGCCATCAGTAATAGTGGCCCATCTTGGAGCTCCGTCTTCAAACATTTCACCGTATAAATCCTGGTGCATGTCTAAAAATACGGGGATATCCTCCTTAGCTGCCATATCTATTATTTCATCTATCTTTTTAAAATAGTCTTCATTATAGGCTCCGGGAGTTGGCTCCGCTGCGTCCCAGATAAGGCCAAGCCTGATAAGATTAAAGCCTTTTTCTTTTAAAAATTTAAAGTCTTCTTTTGTGTATTTCCCGATATATCCACGGCTTTTTTCTTTACAGACCATGTTTATCCCCTTGGGAATAAACTTATCTCCGTTATCATTTATAAATTCGGTTTCTTTTACCCTAATTTTCTTTGTCATCTTTGTTTCCCTCTCTGGCTGCTACGTTAAAATCGGATATTTCCTTTTCAAGCTTCTTGCCGATGGGGAAGAAAGCCATGGGGATAAATCCGATAACGCACATGATTAAAGGCACAAGGCCCGCTCCCACACGTATGCCAAGGACCGCTCTTGCTGACTGCTCTGCTAGTGTGCCATCATAGCCAAAGCGGCTTAAAATTCCCGAAAAAATGGTAGCCTGAAGGCTTGTAAGTGAGGTTGTAAGGAGTGCAAAAAGCCCTCCGTAAAGCCCTGTTTTTCTGGTGCCTGTCTGCATTTCGTCGTAGTCGATAAGCTCTCCGTTTAGCACAACACCCGCTGTCTGAATTACATTTAATGCAAACACAATGAGAGTGTAGCTTATAACGGCCTGCCATCCTTTTGTTATAAACATTAGGCTCAAAAAGCCCAGAATCGCCGGGATAAAGGCAAGAAGTGTCACTGTTTTGCTTCCGAGTTCTTTTATTTTCTTTCCCGCAAAGGGAAGCAAAATAAGCATTATAAGCCCGGGGATTACGTCTGCCAAAGTGGCAACTGTATTTGATGATTTAACAACGGAATCCATGAAGTATAAAAAGGGCGTAAAGTAAAATCCTATGGCTCCTCTTGCGATAATGTAAAAGAGTAAGTATGTTAGAAATGGCTTTGAAGTCACGATTCTTTTTACGTCTTTAAGCACTTCTTTTATGTTTTCATGTTCCGGAGGCTTTGCGGTTTCATAAAGCTCCGCCTTATCTTTAAGGGTGCGAAGGGCCACAAAGTACATTGCGGCATTTACCAAAATCACAACCGAAAATACAGGGATAACCAAGGCTCTGTTTCCGCCTCCCACAAGTAATAGTGTGGGAATGATGGTGGTGATTGCGCCTAAAAAGTTTCCGATGTAGGTTCTAATAATATCTACGTCCACTCTGGCTTCTTTGTCAGGAGCAGCGAGAAGGAAGTATGAATTGTATGCAACGGAATAAACGGTGTAAGCCGTATCGAAAATGAAGAGTTCAGCCAAAAGCACCCAGAAAACGAGCCAGTCGTTCCATGATGGCGATGACAAAAGCATAAAGAAAATGGATATAAGCATGGTGGGGGCGGTAACCTTCATTAGGTATACGTATTTGCCACGTTTTTTGCTGAAGGGAAGCTTATCTATGTAGGCTCCTAAAAGCGGATCGTTTATAGCATTCCAAATGCTGTAAATAAGATATATCCAGCCGTAAAACTTAGCATCCAAGCCGATTATATCCGTATAAAATTTCATAAGGGTGTTGTGTATTATGATAGGCCCTATAACAGATGCGGGCCCCGGTAATGCAAGGGTTAACTTTTCTTTGAATGTAAGCGTGCTTTTTCCTGTACCAAGCTTATTTTTTAAAAAAGAAGACACTTTGCCCATGGTAACCTCCTTATTTAACTATCCCCACTTTTGATTCTAAACCTTAAAGCAACTTTAATGTCAATAAGGTTAGTGATAAAATTGATAAAAGGGTTTCTTTTTACGAAAGGTGGCAAAAATGAAGGAGTTTTACACTATCGGAGAGGTAAGTCAGATTTTCAATATCCCCACTCCCACTTTAAGATACTATGATTCCATAAAGCTTTTAAGTCCCTGGAAAAAGGGTGATAACAGCTACAGATACTATTCAAAGGCGCAATTTGAAATAATATCCATGATTATTTTTATGCGCTCTATCGGCACTCCCATTAAGCGTCTTGTGGAAATCCTTAATGAAAATGAGGCCGGTGGTGTGCAGGATGAGCTTATGCGCTGCAGGGCCGAAATCGATGAAAGAATAAGTGAGCTTAAGCTTTTAAAAGAAAAGATATCCGTCTTTGATAAAAACATTTTGGAGACCTGCTTTGATAACGAGATTAAGCTTGTGAGCCTACCTAAAATGTATATGATGAGCAAGCCCTTCGGGGAAGATGACGAGCTTGACATTGAAGAAATCTTAAACGCTTCTTTAAATGACTCAAAATGGGCCAACACCGCAGGGCTTATATCCACAATAACCGTTGAAAATCTCATAGAAGGGAAGTTTCACGACTATGAAAGGTACGGATATATAAGTGAGATTCCCTTTGGTTTTAAAAACAAATATACCGAGATTTTAAAGGCAGGGAAGTACGTGTGCGCCGCCATGAAGATAAAAAGTGTCGAGCACTTTGAAGCCGATGAAACCTATAAAAAGATGCTTTTATTTATAATAAAGCAGGGCCTTAAAATAAAAGGCCCCGCTATTGAGCGAAATATTCTGGATTTATATTGCAAAAACCGCTTTAATCCAACCATGTTTTTTAGGATTTACATTCCCGTGGAATAACTAAAAGCTTACTTTATATCCTACCTGCATTTGGCACACTGTATCCCCAAGTTCTTCTTTTAATATTCCGAAAGCTCTGTCCTTGGTGCAGTGGCCTGTGCAGACATATTCTATGCCGGTTTCTTTAATCTTGCCGGCAAGTTCGCGTATGGTTTCTTCGGACTTATTGAAAAGATGCATGCCGCCGATGTAGCCGTAAACCTTTTTACCGGGGAATGTAGATTTTATCTCGTTTATGATGTTTGCAGCCCCACCGTGAGAGCAGGAATTTAAGATAATAAGACCCTTATCCGTATCAAGAACCAGGCTTTGCTCGTGAGAAAAATCATCAAGCACAAAGCCTTTCTTTGTCTTTTGATACATCTTTTCTCTCTTTCCGATTTCGCTTAAGTCAGGTGTCTTATGAGGAATTAAATACGCTCCCTCATAAAGCTTATAGTCGCCCGAAACATGCTCGACTCTATCTGTAAATTTCTTTTCAAGTTTCCTCGGATTGCCAATATACTTGTAGAAGAAATATAGTTTTTTATAGCAGCCATTTCCGGCATACTCTCTTAAGTAAACCTTTGCTTTGTTGTTATTCTCTAGGAATATCGGAAGGCCGTTCGCATGATCGTAGTGGGCATGGCTTAAAACCGCGAAGTCTATGTCCTTTACATCAATCCCGAGTCCCTTCATGTTTTCAAGAAAAAGGGTCGTTTGCCCCGCATCAAGAAGTATTTTCTTTCCACCATATTCAACAAGAATTGATAAGCCCCATTCGCCTTTCAGTTCAAGATTTTCTTTGTTATCTACAATGACCGTTATCTTTGTTTCCATTTTCACTCCTAAAACTATTTCTTTACGTTAAACATATATCCCGCAGCAGCGCCAACCACACCTCCTAAGATGTGAGAAAGATTAGAAATGTTATCTTCTAAAAACAACCCTTCATAAACCTGCTGCCCTAAGAAAACTACTACTACAAGAATGAAGGTTATGGGTAGTTCGCCACTCTTAAAGCTTGTAAATGAAGTCAATAAAATAAACGCAAACACTACACCGCTTGCTCCGCATAGCGCAACATTAGGAAAAATAATGTAGTTTGTCACTGATGTAATGAGTGCAGTTATCGCAATCACCCAAATCAGCAGTTTTGAACCATACTTTTCTTCCAGCATCGGTCCCAGCAAAAGTAAATACATCGTGTTTCCAATGTAATGATCCCAGCCCGCATGGCCCAGTACATGTGTGAAGAATCTTAAGTACGTAAGCGGCGATTTTAACGATGAATGATATGTCACAAATAAAACTGTATTGGTTAAGCCTCCTGTCGCATAAGCAAGAATCATAGCTATGAAACTCACAAATATAAAACTTAATACTACGGGAGAGTTAAATGTTATTTTTAGTTTTTTCTTCATAAATATCCCCTTATTATCTATCTTCGTAATTAGTTTTGCTTATCCAATACATTTTGTTCTTCCAAGTATTCCCTGATTGCTTCAACAAATCCGGTTGCTCTGGATAATTGCTTTGAAGCTTCTTCTTTAGATGCAACAAAAAAATCAAGATAATCTGCCTTCTCTCGATTTTCTGAAGCCTCACGAATCACACGTGACAATTCCCTTGGCACTTTCCCTTCTTTGACATAATTCTGATTAAAATGTGCAATAACCCCACTGTGTTTACTGCTATCAAAATAGTCTAAAGAATTGACAGATCGAATTGCATGAAAAATAGCATAATAAGCTCGATTAAGTGTATTCTTGTAGCGCCCTTTCTCATACATTATTTCGGCATCTTCAAGCGCTTCCAACGCTGTTTCAAAACGATATTTTGACAGCGTAATTATTTGTTCGTCCATAATAGTATTCCTTCCTTCGCAATATTTCTGTAGAAAGGAAGGACCCTATTCCATTGTTCATAATTAGCGGAAACAATCGGAACCACCGATAACACAAGGCCCTGCTCAAGTTCATACTCTGCCACTGTATTTATCATATCCGAATGTTTCTTTTCGTTCTTATCATCCTTTAAAACAAGGGCTATATCCACATCGGATTCCGGAGTTTCTTCGCCTCTGGCATATGAACCATACAAAACAATCTTTTCCAAATCATCACCGTAGATACTCTCTAAGTCCAAGCACATCTTTCTTAAAGTATCGCTTAGCATAGGATATCTTTGGCGAATCAAGGCCTTTTTTCTGCTTCCGCAATATTTTCCGCTCTTAACGCGTTTGTCCTCCGGAACTATTGCATCCTCTTTGGCTATCACCCACTGCTTGCCTATCTTCTCTCCCTTTATCACGCCGTTTATGAGCATTCTACGCACATTTCCTGCGTCTTTTCCGGTTAGATTGGCATATTCAGTGACAGTGTAATACTTATCCATCCATCTACCTCTCATCTTACTCTTTAAGCTAACATTACCACGGTTGCGTGTAAATGTCAATTTTGTACAAAGAAAAAGGAAGGATGCCCCCGATCGGGATATCCTTCCTAAAATTTCTGACTAAATATTTTACACTCTTTCAAACACCGGCATGGTCTCAAGCGGTGCGGGAACGGTTACTTCGGTTCCGCCTTCGTATATTTCTTTGTCGGTATTGCAAAGCCATTTTGCGCCCTTAGGAAGATAAACTTTTCTTTCTCTTTGGCCTAACTTAAGGATAGGCGCAACGAGATACTTGCTTCCAAACATGTACTCATCTTCTATTTCCCAAGCGTCCTTATCTTCAGGGAATTCGTAGAATAATGTTCTAATTACCGGGCTTCCTTTTTCATGAGCTTCTTCCATTAAGGAGCGGATGTAGTCTCTCATGGATTCTCTTAATTCGATGTATGATTTGCAGATTTCATACACCTTCTCGCCGTAGCTCCAGATTTCGTTGGGAGCTCCCGATCGACATGTTGCTCCGCCTGTGGTGCCGTACTGAGGTTGTCTTGGCTCTCTGTCTCCGTGAAGTCTCATTACAGGGCAGAAAGCTCCCCACTGAAACCATCTTACAAAGAGTTCTCTGAAGTCTTCTTTTTCCGGGTCCCCTCCGTGGAAGCCTCCGATATCCGTGGTCCACCAAGGGATTCCGGCCATACCCATGTTTAAGCCTGCCACCAATTGATTTCTCATGCTTTCAAAGGTGGATGCTATGTCTCCCGACCACACAAGTGCTCCGTATTTCTGGCTTCCGGCCCAGGCGCATCTTAAAAGATTAACTATGTTTTCCTGACCTTCTTTTTCCATTCCTTCATAGAAAGTCTTAGCGTATTCAACGGGATAAATGTTCCCTACTTCTAAGTCTGTTCCAAGAAAATACCTGTAATTGTCAAAGTCGTATACCGTGTATTCAGGCTCCGCTTCGTCAAGCCAGAAAGTCTTTACTCCAAGCTTATAGTAGTTTTCTTTGGCCTTTTCCCAAACGTAGTCTCTGGCCTTAGGATTTGTGGCATCATAGTGAATTGTGGCGCCTTCAAAGTTAAGGCCCACTCTGAAACCTCGCTCTGTCCTGATTAAGAAGCCCTTCTCAAGCATCTCTTCATAGTTTTCGCTCTCTCTGTCTACCGTAGGCCAGATGGAAACCATAACTTCCGTTCCCATGTCATTAATCTCTTTAATCATCTTTTGAGGGTCGGGCCAATAGGTTTTATCAAACTTCCACTCGCCCTGCTTAGGCCAGTGGAAGAAATCAACCACAATCATATCAAGAGGAATGTTTCTTTTCTTATATTCCCTTGCTACTTCCAAAAGTTCTTCCTGAGTCTGGTATCTAAGTTTACACTGCCAAAAGCCAAGGCCGTATTCGGGCATTTTAGGCACTGTTCCGGTCACCTTTCCATAGGCGTTTACTATTTCTGCGGGAGTATCCCCTACCACAAACCAGTAGTCTATAACCTTTGTGGCATAGGCTTCAAAGCTCATTACGTTCTTTCCAAATACCGCTCTTCCCACTGCAGGATTGTTCCAAAGAAACCCGTATCCTAAGGAAGATACCGCAAAGGGTACGCTTGCCTGAGAGTTTCTGTGGGCAAGCTCCAAATCTGTTCCCTTATGGTCCATGTTCCTTTGCTGATACTGGCCCATGCCGTATATTTTTTCCTTAGGGTCAATTGATTCCCATCTCATGGTGACATGATAGTCACCTCCGACATTTGGCTTAAACTCACGGCCTTCCACCTCAATTGAGCTAAGCTTTGGATCCGAAAAATCACGGCGGTTACGCCAGTATTCTTCCATAACCAAAGTGCCGTCAGCCTTTTCTATTGTTATCTTTCCGCCTGAAGTTATCTTTAAATTAAGCTTTCCGTTTTTTAAAGAAGCATACTTTTCATGTACTTTAATTTCTCCGGCCTCACTTTGGGGCACGGATAAAGCCCAGTCATTTTCAGGCATCTTTGCATTCTTTGTAACTCTTACTCTGACTGCATTTTTGCCCCATGCTTCTATCCACACTTCTTCTGCGTCGAAATGATATATAAGTCTGTTTCCGTTAACTTCAAACATAGATTTTCTCCTTATTTTTCAAAGATCCACACACGCATTTCGTTGCTTCCTCTGTTGGCCCATGCGTAATATGGAATCATCTTTACGGTGCGATTTTCAAAGTTTAGTTCCCCGTTTTTATAGTAAAGGCCGTTTGAGGACCCGGTATCTGAATATTTAACACCTTCTGCCTCAATCACGCCCACACCGTTTAAAAGGTTTTCATTTCTTTCATAACTTATTTTACCGCCTTTAATAAGGGATATGCAATGAAGATTATCTCCGTTGTCAACGCCTTCTACGCAGTAAACCTGGGGTCCTCTTGTGATGCACACTTTGTGGATATCTTCGGATACCAAAGGATTTGCATGCCATTTTTTAGGCTCCATATCAAGGCCCAAAGAAACCTTTGTCTCTCCCTTAGTTGCCACTAATTCCAAAACTCCGTTTTCTTCAACCGGCACATATCCGATTTGCCCTATAGATACTTTTGTGGATTCAGACCATCCGGGAACCCTTATCCCTACTTTTGCTTCCCTTTTAAGGCTATTATCTATAGTTATAGTCACATTTCCTGTCTTTGGATAATCCGTATCAATCTTTATTTTTAAGTTTCCCGTTTCATCCGCATATACAAATTCAGACTCTATAAAGAGATTGACTATAAACCTATCATCACATTTAACCACGACATAGTCTTCTACGGATGCAATTAGCCTGGCAAGGTTAGGCGGGCAGCAAGCGCATCCGAGCCACTGTGGCCTAACGGGCTTAACATGGCTCTTCGTAGGGTCAGACTTTGACTTTTTAGGGTCGACTTCCAAGGGATTTACATAGAAAAAGTGCTTTCCGTCAAGAGCCATTCCCGAAAGGGCCGTATTATACAAAGCTCTTTCCATCACATCCCCGTATTCTCCCTCGGGGTCTAATTCAAGCATCTTTTTTGCAAAGAAAATTAAGCCTATGGAAGCGCAGGTTTCGCAGTACATGGTATCGTTTGGAAGGTCGTAATCAAGAGTAAAGGATTCTCCTATTACGGTAGAGCCGATGCCTCCTGTTATGTACATTCTTTTATCTACTATGTTTCTCCAGATTCTTTTGCAGACATTTATAAGATCTTTATTGTTTGTGGCTTTTGCAATGTCCGCTAAAGCCGTGCACATATATACGAGTCTTACGGCGTGGCCTTCGGCTGTATCTTGCAAAGAAACCGGCATATGCATCTGAAAATAAGATTTGGGGAAAGCTTTAAGGCCGCCTATTATAGGATTTTTAGCCTCATCCTTTTCTTCCTGCTTTTCAAAAAAGTCAGGGTCCGTTCCTCTGATGGAAATAAAGTATTCTGCGAGCCTTAGATATCTTTCTTCTTTTGTTAAGTGATATAGCTTCATAAGGCCTATTTCGATTTCTTCGTGTCCGTCAACACCGCGAATTTTCCCATCTTCCGGCCCAAAGGTATTATCGATATGGTCTGCAAGCTTAGTGGCGATTTTTAACACTTTTTCGCTCTTTGTCGCATTGTAATAAGCTACCGCAGCTTCTAAAAAGTGGCCTGCGCAGTAAAGCTCATGGCTTTCTCTTAGGCACTTATATTTTCTCTTTGGCTCTTTAATCGTAAAGTAAGTGTTTAAATATCCGCTTTCTTCCTGGGCGTCATTAATTAAATCAACCACTTCATCGGCGATTTTCTTTAAGTTTTTATCGGGATAATTTTTTAATGAATAGGCTACCGCCTCTAACCATTTATATACATCACTGTCCTGAAACACCCAGCCGTAGTGCTCGCCTTCGCTTCTTCCTGCCGCAATCTTAAAATTTTCTATAGCGTGGCTCTTAAGGTTTGGGATGGACGAGTCGTTTCTTTCTCTTTCAATCGTTATATCGCAAGCATCATTTAAAACATTCCACTGATAGGGAATCATTTCTTTTCTGACAAGTTCTTTGTATCTACACCAAAATGCGTCTGTAATCTTAGTCTGTGTCGTCATTTTTATCCTCATTTAAAAGTATTGGGCAGAGAAGAATCTCTGCCCAAATTAAAGTCCTTTTTATTCTTAAAAATCTTACTTTCCAAGAATAGAATCAATTGTCTTCTGTGCTTCTTCTGCTGCTGTCTTTGCATCGCTTTCGCCGGTGATTACCTTATTGAATGCAAGTGAGATAGCATCTGAAATGTCGGGCCATTCAGGAAGAGGACCTCTTGCGTTTGCATACTTCATTTCGTCTACGAATACCTGATATACAGCATCGTCGCCAAACTGATTTTCAGCAATCTTAGAGTTTGAAGAAATGTAGCCCATGTGCTCCATCATGTAAAGGCAGGTGTCGCCACTTGTTGCATACTGAAGGAATGCAATTGCTGCTTCTTCATTTCCGCCTGCGATAACTGCATAGTTTTCACCGCCAAGACCTGAAGCCTGCTGCTTGTCCTGAGGAATGAATGCTACGTTCCAGTTAAGGTCGGGAACTTCCTGTCTCATTGTAGGAATCTGCCATGTACCGTTAATCATCATAGCAAGGTTTCCTGAAATAAACTGGTTCATGGTATCGCCCTGTGTCCAGTTGATTGCTTCCTTAGGGAATGCACCTGATTCAACTAAAGCCTTTTCAAACTCAAGAGCCTTGATACCGCCTTCTGAATCGATTTCATAAGATGTCTGTCCTGTTGACCATACCCAAGGAAGGAAGTTAAATGTACCTTCTTCGTTCTGCAATGCGCAGTGAGCAAATCCGTGAACGTTACCCTTTGTGGTCTTCTTTGCTACATCAAGAAGTTCATCCCATGTTGTGGGAACTTCGCATCCTGCTTCTTTAAGCATGTCTTCATTGTAGAAAAGAACAAGGTCGTTGCTTCCGAAAGGAACTCCGTAAAGTCTTCCGTCCAATGTACATGAGTTAACAGGTCCGGGATAATAGGTGCTGACATCAAATCTGTCTGTTATATCAGCAAAGATTCCCATAGCAGCGTATGAAGCGTGGTCGGGATTGTCCAATATAACGATATCAGGAAGTTCGCCTGCAGATGCACCTACCGAAAGCTGCTTTTTGAAATCTGCGAAGGGAACGTATTTAGCCTGAACTGTGATTTTGTCCTGCTGGCCATTGAATTCCTGGATGATATGATCCAAAGCTGCCTGATGTCCGGGTGTTTCCCAGTAATACCAGATAGTTACGTCGCCTGATGCTTCATCAGATGCTGCAACTACTTCGGGAGCTTCTTCTGTTGAAGCTGCGGGAGCTTCTGTTGTCTGGCTCTTATTTTCTGTAGGAGCCTGTGATGTTGCGGGTTTAGCGGAACCGCATCCTGCCAAAAGGGATACAACCATAAGTCCGCTAAGTAATGTTGCCAATACCTTCTTTTTCATATAGCCCTCCTTTGGGTGTAAATAGTTTCTTTACACTTGCATTATCCTTCAAGAAAAGGGATTAAAAAACTCAACAAAACTTAAAAAGGAAGAAAAATCTAATCTTGCTTTTTCTTTAGCGGAATGGAAACCACTATGGCCGTTCCTTTTAAAACATCGGTCTTTGCTTCAATCTTTCCAAGGTCCGAATAGTACATTTCAAGCCTTGTGGCAACGTTCTTTATTCCTATATTTGTTTTCTTTTCGGGGTTTAGATATTCCCTTTGATTTATGGCTCTGATAGCCTCTTCGTCCATGCCCTTTCCGTTATCTTCTATGGTGATTATCAGTCTGTCATTTTCACACTCTGCCATAACCTTAAGGACCGCGTCACTTTGGTCTTGTGAAAATCCATGCTTTATTGCGTTTTCAACAAATGGCTGAAGCAAAAGTTTATGTATAAGGGCATTCTTTGCCTCTTCAGACACTTCACAGGAATAAGAAAACTGCCCCTTAACCCTGTACTGCTGAAGATATACGTATTTTTTAAGCCAGTCCATTTCTTCCAAAACCGTAACTTCCGAATTACTGTTAACGATTGCATATCTTAAAATGTTTGCCAAAGCGCTTATGGCATTGCTTATATCGTACTGGTCTTTATCTATCGCCATCCAGTTGATGGTATCAAGGGTGTTGTATAAAAAATGCGGGTTAATCTGCGCTTCCAAAGCCGCAATCTGTGCTTCCTGCTGCCTTGTAAGTGCGTGATTTAATTTTTCCAGCATGTCGTTTAGGCCGTCCGCAATTGTCTCTATTTCAAGGGGCATCGTGTCTCCCTTTTCGACCCTCACACTTAAGTCCCCCTTTTGCACTTTCTCCATCTTTGAAATGATTCTTTTGATTGAAGAAACTATGTTTTCTGAAAGACCGGTTGAAAGAATAATAGCTACAGTCATTACCGCCACACCGATAATTAAAATAAGTGACATCTGGCGGCTTAGGGATTTTGTGAGTTTAGAAAGGCTTGTGACATTTACGATGTCCCAGCCCAGCTTTTCGTCATGATATAGATAAATAGCCGAGTTGTTGCTGAATGTTTCATCGCTTTTTTTAAGAAAGTCCTTGTAATTTTGAATTCTTTCTTCTGTAGGTAAATCCATAGAGGTAACTTCGGTTCCAAGAGCGGTTTCTTTGTCCCCGAATGATGCCACACGTCCCTTTTCATCCACAATAAAGTAAAAGACGTTTCCTTCTTCGTTTGGGGCATAGCAGATTTCTTTTAAAAAGTCTTCATCCACGCTTATGATTACTATTCCGCACTCGTTTTCAAGGTTTTTATAGTCAATTATTCTGTGAGCGATATGAAACAGATAATAGTCTTTATTTGCAAACTTTGTGGCGTATTCCGTTGAATAAATGTGGGTGTGATAGTCCCTTGCCACGTCTTTATACAATTCTTTTTCGGTCATACTGAAGTTTTCAATCCAGGAGCTTTTATATGTAGCAGGAGTGAGCTGCTCGTATGACACCATTTTCTTTTTGGGGGTAATTACGGATACACTTCTTATGTAGTCTTTAGAATATAGCAATGAGCCCAGAAACCGGCGCATTTGGTTAACGGTTACCGCTTCATCGATACCGCTGTCTAAGTTATTAACCCATGTGACCATCTCATCCGCCGTATAGATTTGATACATTACGTCTTTATAGGATTCGATGGAAATGTTTAGATTGTTGTCCACCTGCCTTAAACTGCTTTTGGACATGGTCTCGGTGTTTTCTCTTAAGGTCTTTGAAATATTAATATAGGAGTAGGCACCAAGAATCACAATAGGAAGCAAAGAAGTAATTATGAATAGTCTGATGAGCTTCATTTTAAGGCTTATTTTTTTCATCTTTTGCCTCCCAAAACAAATCAGGGGAAGATTCATCCATCCCCTGATTTATTATCATATACTATAGAGCTACCTTCAAGTGGATTTTAACCTTTTACGGCGCCGCTTGTCATTCCGCTGATTATATACTTTTGCATAAAGATAAATATTAAGGTTACGGGAATAATCGCCACAATAGCAAAGGCTGTTAAGTAGCTCCACTTTGTGCCGTACTGGCCCATAAAGTTAAAGATTCCTGCGGTAATGGGGCGCTTTTCCTGGTCTAAAATAAAGGTCATACCATATGCCAAGTCGCCCCATGCATAAAGGAATGAAAAGATAGAGCACACAATAACACCGGGCTTTGCCACAGGAATTAAGATTCTTAAAAAGGCCGTCATTCGGTTGCATCCGTCTATGTATGCAGCTTCTTCCAAAGCCTTTGGAATGGATGCAAAATAATTTTTTAAGATAAGTACGGAAAAAGGAATTCCTATTGTGGCGTCGGCCAAAATAGGTGCTAACCATGTGTTATATACCTTCATGTTCCTAAACATAATAAACATAGGTGTTAAAAGAACGGATACGGGAAGCATCTGTGTCACAAGGAAACCTAAAAGCATTGCTTTTCTTCCCACAAATTTATACCTTGCGATGGAATAGGACGCGGGGACCGCAAGCACCACCGCTATAAGCATTGAGCAGGTAGAAATCACAAAGCTGTTAAAAAACGACTTAAACATGTTAAAATCGCCGTTTTCAATCTGTGCCGCATAAGACTTTGTGTTTAGCACATGGGGATACCATGTGGGGGGTATCATAAAGATTTCTTTTTCCGTTTTAAAGGATGTAATCAAAGTCCAAAACAGCGGGAACAAGAGCACTATAAGCACTGCTACCGAAAGTACGCAGTAAAAAATATTTGATTTTGTGCTGAGTTTCTTATCGTCCATTATTCTTCCTCCCCCTGCATTGTTATTTTAAGATACAAAATTCCCACCAGGAAAAGGATCAGGAATAGTACGTTTGCAACCGAAGAACCTCTGCTGTATTGGAACATATCGAACGAGAGCTTGTATGAGTATGTGGAAAGAAGCTGCGTGGAATTAACAGGGCCTCCTTCAGTCATTACATACACAAGGTCGTATACCTTAAATGTATAAATAAATCCAAGCACCAATACGGACTCTATTGTGGGGCGTAAAAGCGGAAGGGTGATTTTAAACAACCTTTGAACCGCATTTGCTCCGTCTACAGAGGCGCTTTCATATAGCTCTTTTGGAATTGTGGTAAGTCCCGTTGATAGCAAAATCGTGTTAAAAGGGATTCCTATCCAGACGTTTGCCACCACAACCGCAATCATGGCAGTGCTCGGAGTTGTGAGCCACTCAATGTTTTCTTTGATTAGGCCTGCCGTTCTAAGCAGGTAATTTATGATGCCTACATCCGTTGAAAACATAAATTTAAACATTAAAGCCGTAACTGTCATGGGCATCATCCAGGGAATCATGGTGAGGCCCCTTACAGGCTGGGCAAATTTAAATTTCTTGCTGAATAAAAGTGCCAAAAGGAATCCGAAAAGAAACTGAAAGATAAGGCAAAGAACCGTAAACTTAAGGGTATTGGTCATCGCCTTAACAAAAACCGTATCTTTAAACAAAGTTACATAGTTTTCAAAGCCTATGAACTTCTTTTCGCCTTTTACAAGGTTTCTTACGGTAACATTTTGAAAGCTCAGTATGATATTACTGAGTATGGGATAGCCCACAAATGCGAGCATATATAGAAACGCCGGAAAAATAAATAAAAGTCCGACATTGTCATATCTGAAAAAACTCTTGATTTTTTTCATAGTAACCCTCTCTTTTGTCTTTCTTTTCTTAATGATACCTATTAAGACAAATTGATAAAACACTAGAAATCTAAAAAAAGAGGAAAAATCTAATGGCGCATTTTACTTAGATGATTTTCTGAATTCTGCGGGAAGCTGACCGGTTACGTCTCTGAATACTTTGCTAAAGTACTTAGGGTCAAAGTATCCCACTCTTTCCGCTATCTCATACAGCTTTAAAGAAGTGCCCACCAAAAGTTCCTTAGCTTTTGTTATTCTGTAATTCTTTATGTAGGCGCTGAATGTAACTCCGGTTTCTTTGTGAAACTGAGTGCCTAAGTATTCGGGAGTGATGTTTAATTTAGCAGCAATTTCATCAAGAGTGATGCCTGTATTGTAAAACTCATGGATCATGCTCTTTGTCCTTCTCACGGTCAAAGTCTCTGCGTCTGTTGACGATTCGCTTACCTTAAGCATTTTTAAAATGTCTTCGCACACGCTCTCAAGCTCTGCCCTTATTTTGGCATTCATAATCCTATCTAAAAGCTTTTGCTGCTTAATGTCTCTCACATTTACATTTCCCACAGACTTAGCTATTTCAATGATTGCCCAAATAAACCTTACGTAGCACTCCTTTATTTCATGAGGATTGTACACTTTTCCGTCTTTAAAGCTACTCTTAAATTTCTCCATAATATCCTTTTCCAAGAATAAGTCGGATGCACAGATTGCAGCCTTCATCTTTGTTTCAAGTTCCTGAGGATATACGCAGAAAAGAGTCTGCACCTGAGTAATCTTCGGATAAGAAATAAGCACGTCATCTTCAAAAGAAATATTCCAGTCCATGTAAGGGAAAAGCCTCTCGATAGATTCGCTTATTTCATTTATTCCTTCGGCAACTGTGTAACCCATTGCAGCTTTGTCGTTTATCTGCTGTAAAAGCTGATATTGAATCCATCTTTCAAAGTCAGCGGCACTTTTATATTTATAAATCACAACCGCTAAGGATTTTCTGTACTCTAAATCAACCACGCAAAAAGAGTTTTCTTTGTAGCGCGAAAGGGACTGTTCTAAATCTTTAATCTCTTTCTTTACACACTCTTCATACTGGTTTCCAAGATAGTCAAAAAGAATAATGAAATTTTGCTTACGGGATATTGCATAGGTTTTTTCAAGATAGTCTAAGATATTATCATCAGGCTCCAAACGCCCGCTTATGATATCTCTTAGAATCTGGTCAAGAGTGCCCACTTTATCGGGCTTTTTCTTTTTATCTTCCGCGATTTGATGGCGGATGCTCTCTAAAGCCAAAGAAAAATCGGATAGATTAATGGGCTTTAAAAGATACTCCGTAACCCCAAGTCTCATGGCGGTACGAGCATATTCAAATTCTGAATATGCACTTAACACTATTGCCTTTATGTTTATATTTTCAGAAAAGATAGCCTTAAGCATTTCAAGGCCGTCCATGTTCGGCATTTGAACATCGGTTATTACAAGGTCAGGTTTCAAAGTTTTACAAAGCTTTAGCCCTTCGCTTCCGTCGTTAGCCTGCCCCACAACTTCATACTCATTGCCGATTTTTTCAAGCAACTTAATAAGGCCCTCACGGATCCTTACTTCGTCTTCCACAATCAATACTTTCATAGTTAAATACCTTCTTTTGTTTCCCCAAACAACTTTACTATACTTGATAGCCTGTCAATAAATCAAGAAGGGACATTCCGATTCGGAATATCCCTTTGTGTTTATACTGTATATCTGATTGTTTTAATGGTGTGAGGTTCCATTGTCATTTCAAAAAGTTCGGTGCCTTCTTTAATCTTCAAAGGAAGCTCTTCGTCGGTTTTGTTCATTACTATTTCGACTCTTTCACCGTCCGGGTTAATGTAGGCTAAGGTTTCAAGCTTATCTGTGTAAGATGTTGCCACCACCTGCTTTGCTCCGGGCTTTAAGAATCTTGAAAAATGACCTATGTAATAGTAAGATAACTTTCTTTCATAGTCATCTTTGTCTTTAAGCTTCATTAAAGGCGCGTCGCAGTAGTTACCCACGTGATTGGGGCCGCCCATATGGTCAAGCAAAAGGTTCCAATCAAGAATTGCACTGATGCCGCCCTTTAAATTACCAAGCATCTGATGTCCGTATATTTCGGCCTTTGAAACTTCGGATGCTCCCGCAAGCCTATAGTACTCAACACATCCTTCCGTAAAGAAAATTTCCTTATCGGGATATTTTCTTCTTATCAAAGAAAGTGCATCGAAGTGGTCTCCCGAGTACCAATGTACCGCGCATCCGGATACATATTCGCTGCTTTCTTTTTCAGAAAGAATGTCTCTTATACGGTCAAATGCTTTTTCTTTGTTATGATCCCAGACAAAAATCTTTGTTTCATCTAAGATTCCCGCCCTTTTGAATGTGGGGCCCAAATGCTTGTTTATAAAATTCGCTTCATCCTTTGTTTCATAGATGCATGAATCCCAGGTCTGAGTGGCCATGGGCTCGTTTTGGATTGTTGTATAAGAGATTTTATAACCCCTCTTTTTATACTCGTTAATAAACTTTACAAAGTACTCTGCCCACAAAGAAGCGTATTCTTCTTTAAGCTTTCCTCCGTGATTCATTTCCCCGTTTGTCTTCATAAAAGGCGGAGGAGACCAGGGGGCCATAATAAGCTCCGGCTGCTTTCCAAGCTTCTTTGAAGCATCATTGAGCATCGGAATTATTTCTTTATCATCGTGGGAAATATCGAAGGTTTTAAGCTTGGTATCTCCTTCTTCAATGTATGTATAATTGCCCAAAGAAAAATCGCAGCTGTTCATGTGGATTCGGCCCATATTGTATCTTAAGCCCGATTCACCATAAAGGTCTTCAATAAGCCTTTCCCTTACACCTTCACTTAACTCAAAGTACGTGTGAGCCGCTGCCTCCGTAAAGGCACCGCCAAACCCCTTTATCACATTTCCGGTTTCTTCCGGGTAAATAACGGAAAGCATTGATTCTTCAGGAAGGTCCATGCTCTCAACGGTAGATTCCTGCCAGAATATTCCTTTCCCGGGGTTTGTATATGAAATTTTTATGTTTTTCATGTTCTAATCCTTTGCTATTGTTGAACCGCGCGGGATTATCCTTCCATTTATGGTGATTACTTTTCCGTGTTCACCTCTTATGAGGTTTGTAAGTTCTTCAACCGCAATAATACCTTGTCTTTCAAAGTTTGTTCTTATTGTGGTGACAGACGGGCTCATGAGCCTTGTCATCTCTATATCATCGCATCCCATAACGCTTACGTCTTTGGGAACATTCACGCCACCGTCTTTAAGCGCCGCCATTACGCCGATTGCACTTAAGTCGTTTGCCGCAAAAATAGCGTCGGGTAAGGGCTTTCCCGTTTCCAAGAATGCCGTAACCGAGTTATAGGCTGCCTCTCTTTCAAATTCACCTTTAAGGATATAATCTTTTTCTAATGTTATCCCTGCGTTTCTGAGCGCTTCTTTAAATCCTTTTTCACGCTCAATTCCATCGTAGTTTCCTGTTTCACCCTGTATAAGCATGAATCTTTTATGTCCAAGCTCCATTAAAAAGCTTGCGGCTTTTTCTCCGCCGTTATAAGAATCAAACACAACACTGGATGACATTTCGCTTTCGCTGATTCTGTCTATATATACTGTGGGAATCCCTTTTTCTTCAAGGATTCTTGCTTCATTTTCACCTATTGCCGAATTAAGCACAATTGCTCCGTCTACTCTTCGGCCTAAAATATTTGTCATTATGTGGTTGGAATCAGTGCTTAAGAAAATTTCAAGCTCGTAGTTCTTTTCTTTGCATGCATGATAAATAGAATCGGAAAGTTCGCCGTAGTAAGGACCTCTGATTGCTCCAAGAAACAGCCCAAGCACCCCTGTAGCCTGTGCTTTTAGGTTTCTTCCGTTTAAGTCGGGCGTGTAGTTTAGCTTTCTTGCAGCTTCCAACACTCTTTTCTTGGTTTCGGGATTTATGACATCAACGTTATTAAGTGCAAAAGACACTGTTGAAATCGATACTCCCGCTTCTTTAGCCACATCTTTAATTGTTACTTTTCCGCTTCTTTTAATAGTCAATTTTATTCCGTCTCCACATTTTTATACACCGAAGGGTTAGGAGTGCCTAACCCTCCGATGAATATAATATCAAATCTTTACAAGTTGATACAAGAGTTTAATTGTATCCGTACTCATCGCAGTAAGCTTTCCACTGCTTTGTGTACTCTTCACGGCACTTATCGATGCCTGCTTCTTTCATCTTGCTTCTGAATTCTTCAACTGCCGCATCAACGTCTGTTACAAGACCTGCTTCAAGGGGAGCTAAGTACTGGCTCATTACGTTGCTTACTGCAGCTCTTTCTGCTGAGTAGCTTTCAAAGTTTTCTGAGAATCCGTCAAAGATGTTAACATTGGGGAACTTTGTCTTTGCGCCAAGCTTTTCGTAAGCATCAAACATCTTCTGAAGTTCAACGTCTGTTGCCTGAGGAAGCTTTGTTTCGCCGTTTCTTAAGTTCCATGTGTTAAATCCTTCGTAAGGGAAGGTTGATGATTCGCCGGCTTCATCTGCAAGGTTATGATAAATTCCGTCTACAACATCGTAGTGCTCGCCCTTGATACCGTACTGGATCAAAGCGTTCATTTCATCGTCGCAAAGAAGAGTTTCAAGAACAAGAAGTGCTCTCTCGGGATCCTTACAACCGTTTACGATAGCTGTACCGTTCTGGGTTGCATGTCCGGGATAAATAACACCGTTTGTTTCACCATAAGCCACATATGCGCTCTTCCAGTCATCATGTCCGCCATTTTTAAATTCCATAATTGCAGTGATCTGTTTGTTGGGGTTTTGGCCTGCAACTTCAGCAACACAAAGACCATTTGCATAAGATTCGGAATTATTTGTATCTGAAAGAGCACTCTTGCTCCAGAAACCTGCGTCTGCCCATCTCTTTAACATCTTCATATCATCTACGAAGTCGTCTGAATACCAGTAATCGTATACATCAGAGGGTGTGTCATAGTTTGCTGCAAGTCCATAGTAAAGACCGTTCTGTGTAACCCAGTTGTACTTAAAGTTAAGTGCCCAAGCTGCATCGAATCCTGTCTGGAATCCCTGGCTTTCTTCTGTTGTTGCTGTAAGTAAGCCCTGGCTTGGATCGTTTTCTTTGATTCCCATAAGGTAAGCTTCAAGGTTCTCAAGTGAGTTGGGAACGGGAAGGTTGTATTTTTCTCTTAAGTCTTCTCTGTACTTAACACCTGCGCTTACATATTCAGCCCATGTGTTGGGAACTGCGTAAATCTTTCCGTCTACTCTGCACATATTAAGAGCGTTTTCGCCAACGGTTTCTTTTAATGTGGGAGCAACTGTATCAAGAAGATCGTCAAGCTCTACAAATGCACCGCTTGAAGCAAGCTGACCGTAGTTAAGCCAGTTAGCGATATAGATTAAGTCAGCGCTCTGAGCTGTGATTTCGTTTGCGTACTTTTGTTGGAACTCTGTCCATGTTGAAAACTGCATATCGATTGTTGCGTTGCACTTTTCAAGTAATTTTTCATTGATTGCGGCTTCCACCTTTTCTTCGTCCTTGGGAGCATCGCCCATTACGTAGAATACAAGGTCTACCTGCTTAGAAAGGTCTAATGTTGTTGCCTCTTTTGTTTCTTCGGGCGCCTGTTCTTCAGCTACGGGAATTTCTCCGACGCCTTCAGCTTCAAGCTGATCTGCTGCTGTCTTTGCTGTGTTGCTTCCGCATCCTGACAAAAGTGTCGCTACCATGGAAGCTGCAAGAAACATGCTTAAAACTTTCTTTTTCATTTGTAATCCTCCTACTTGTTTATAAGTCCCTTATCCTTTAACCGCGCCAACGGTAATTCCCGATACGAAGTACCTTTGTACGAAAGGATAAAATAACAACACCGGTCCTGTAGCAACCACAGCCATGGCTAACTTTACGGATTCCGTAGGCAAGTCTGCAGTTTTCATGCTTACGTTTGATGCCATCTGCTTCATGGCAGTTGTGGCATTTAGTAAATCGTAAAGATAAAATTGTAATTGCCAGGTCGATGAGTTAGTGCTAAACATTGATGACCTGTACCAGTCGTTCCAATAGCCAAGGGCTAAGAAAAGTCCGACTGTGGCAAGTCCGGGTTTTAAAACGGGAAGCACGATTTTAAAGAAAATCGTAAAGTGTCCCGCTCCGTCAATTTTTGCCGATTCCGTAATGGCATCGGGCACGGCTCCCACTATGAAGGTTCTCATTAAGATAACAAGAAAGGGGCTCATAAGTGCCGGGAACCATATTGCAAGAGTGTGTCCTTTTAAGTTAAGGACGTTTGCATACATTAAGTACCAGGGAATCATTCCTCCGCCGAAAATACTTGTAAAATAAATGAGGAAAGAAACCGTGTTTCTGTACTTAAATTCTTTTCTTGATATTACGTACCCTGTTAAGGTAATCATCATAAGGCCTAAGAATGTACCGATTCCTGTATAGTAAAAGTTCATTTTGTAGGCCTGAATGATGTCTTTTGGCGACCTAAAAATCGTCTGATAAGCTGCCGTTGTAAAGTTCTTTGGAAGCAGGCTGTATCCCTTTGTAATGATGGTTGCATTGTCTGTAAAAGAGCCTGAAACAATGACTATAAAGGGAAGCACGCATATGATTGATCCGATTGTAAGAAGCACATATGCAAAAGCGCTCAAAGTTTTGTTCGCAGCCGATTGTTTTATCTTGTTTTGCATTTTCCTTCTCCTTTCCTTAGAACAATGCGTATTCCGGGTTCTTTCTTTTAACAAGGAAGTTAACCAGTACAATAATTAAGAATCCGAAAATCGACTGATATAAGCCGGCCGCAGTTCCAAGTCCGATGGATAAAGGCTGCGTGGTGGTGATTCTGTATACGTAGGTATCAAAGATATCCGTTGCGTTAAACAAAACACCATTGTTTCCCACAAGCTGATAGAAAAGCTCGAACTGGCCTTTCATGATGCTTCCGAGTGCATAAAGAAGCAAGATTATGAATGTGGGCTTTATGTGAGGTAAGGTGATGTAGAAAATCTGCTGGAAGTCATTTGCTCCGTCCACCTTTGCCGCTTCATAAATTTCATTGTCAATTCCCATGATGGTGGCAAGATACACCACCATTCCGTATCCTATGTTCTTCCAAAGATAGAAGAATGTGATAAGGAAGGGCCAGTAGGAAGGGGTGTTGTAAAAGTCGATTTTTTCCGCTCCCGACTGTGTCACAAAGTTATTAATAAGTCCGTACTGATATTCAAAAACGTTATAAACGATAACTTTCAAGATAACGAAAGAAACGAAATACGGCATAAACATAAGGGTCTGGGATGTTTTCTTAAACCACTTAAGAGTTACGCGGCTTACCAAGATTGCAAATAAAATCTGGAAAGCATTTCCGATTCCTATGAATGCTATGTTGTAAAGAATCGTGTTCTTTGTAAGTCTGAAAAGGTCTGCCTTTATCAAAAACTCAAAGTTCTTAAATCCGATGAATGGGCTTGCCCAGAGTCCGTCCCTAAAGTTAAAGGATGTAAATGCAAAGTAAACACCAAACATGGGAAGATAGTTATTTATCATAAAGTAGATAAATGTAGGTATCAGCATTAAGAAAAGCGGCCAGTTCTTTTTAAACTCTTTCAAGAGTCCGTGCTCTTTGTACTTTTCTCTTTCTTTCTTTTCAATGACCTTAAAGTAAACATATCCTGCCAAAGAAACCGCTATGGCAATATACACTGCGACGCTTGGCACAAAGCCTGTGATTTTAAACTTCTTGTTTGCAAAAATCGTAAAGGCGATTGTTGCAAAGCTAGTTATTAGTTCAAAGAAGAATCCAAGCTTTCCCGCTGCAATCAGTCCAAGCTCACCCTTGTTTCCGTTTCTTTTTAAAATGACGCGGATAATAAATGCGATGTTAAAGTAAAGAGTCGCAACCGCTAAGAGAAACAAAACCATTGCGAAGATTCCCAGGGCTCCCTGATTTGCGTTTTGTACAAATGAGAGGATGTTAAAAAGGTGGTAACCCGTAAACAGGTTTTTGGCCATTTCCTTGTTTACCCCTATCTTTGAAAAAAACGCCACAAGGTTTACGACTTTTATCTGGTTAAAAATCGGTAGAGCCAGAATAATGCATGCAAGGCTTCCTCCGATTGATATTTTTTTGTTCATCTATGCCTCCCTGACAGACGTCTAAAACTTTATAAAAACGTTTTTATTGATTTATAGTCGAAGTGTAGCATGTTGGATAGTTTTAGACAAGTACCTTTGTACTATTTTGTAAGATATGTACAGAATAGCCTTTTGAATTTCTGTAGGATTTACTAAAACGTTTTAATTAAAATATAAAAAGGAAGAGCCCTAAGGCTCTTCCTTCAAATCCTATTTTATGCTGTATTCTTTGGCAAATTCATCAGCCGAAACCGCTCTTGAATAGTGAAAACCTTGAAGAAAATCGCATCCGATTCCTTTCATTGCTTTAACCATAGGTGCATCTTCCACACCTTCCGCAGTGATTTTAAAGCCCATATGCTTAAAGGCCTTCACCATTGTGGGAAGTATTTCATCCGTTTTCCTGCAGTAATCCCACACTATAGTCATATCAAGCTTAATGTTTATAAAGGGACAGTGCTTTAACCTTGCAAGGTTTGAATATCCGGTTCCGTAGTCATCAAGCACAAACTTAAAACCTTTTTGGCTCATGGCATCAATCTGACGCATAAAGAAACCGTCATCTATCATAGAGCTTTCTGTAATCTCTAAATGCACAAAGCCCGGATCTATTTTGTGCTTCTCCGCAATGGCCGAATATCTTTCGCTTAAATTTGTTCTTATAAACTGCGTCGGAGAAAGGTTTACGTTTATCCATTCAATTCCAAGATTCTTTAGACCGTTTTCTTTTATAAAAATGCAGGTCTTTTCAAATATTATTTCTCCAAGCTCATTGATTCTTCCGCCGCTTTCGGCAACAGGGATAAAGTCACTCGGAAGAATTATATCTCCTTTATCGTCCCTTATTCTTGAGAGAGCTTCCGCGCCTATTACCTTCTCGGTTTTTGCATCCACTATGGGCTGTAAAAACAGTTCAAGGCTGTTATCTTCTATGGCCTTTTCTATGTATTGTCTTATTTCTCTTTCTCTTTGTGTTTGCAATAAGTTTTCTTTGGTGGCGTGCACCGGCCTAACCCTGTCAGTCTTTCCCACAGTATCAAGGAATTTAAGCATTGTGGTTAAGATTATTTCCGGATCTTTTGCCTCATATACCACATCATAAATCGCAAATCCCACCGAAAGATAAAGCTCCATATCCTGCGACTTCCAGGAATGTTTAAATCTGCTTGCTATTATTGCACTCTTTTCGTTAAGGTCTGTTCCGGGTGGCACAAGCACAATAAATCGACCGTTTCTGCAATAAAATATCTTTCCCTTTTTAAATATTTGCTTTAAATACTTACTTATTAACGACAGACCTTCTTCCATCTGAGCCGAGCCGTAAATATCTCTCATTTCATTAAAATCATGCACCACTATTCCAAATGGCATAAGGTCAAATCTACCTACGTTTTCTTCCAGTTGTTCGCTGAAAGCGAGTCTGTTAAAAGCCGTTCCTCTTAAATCCAAATAAAACTCAGGGTTTTCAAAGGCAAGGAACACAATAAGAATCGCCATAAGCACAAAGGTATCCATCACTAAGTGCCTGGGCAATACAATTCTTATAACGTAGGCGGCAATTATAATAAGGTTATAAAGAATCATTCCGTATTTTTCGCGTCTTCTCTTAAAGTTTTTCCAAAACAGAGCCATTGCCACATAGGCCATGAGCACATAGTAAAAGCCGCAAATATACACATAGGAATAAAGGTCTCCCGGATGATATCCGGTCCTGTCTACGTAAAATAAAAATACATTATTGCCTTGAGAATGTCCGATAATGGAAGAATATAGAGACAAAGCTACGCCAAAATAAAACGGAAGACCCACAATATGCCTTATGACAGGGTTAGCTTCCAATGTATCTTTCATTACGCTTACCGCAAAAAGGTACATTACATAAGAGCGTAAAAAGAACGCCACAAAATAAAGCATGTTGGCAAAGCCTACCAATTGAAGCTCATATGCAGCGAAATTATTATCAATACTTGAGGCCAGAACATTCACAAGAATAGTCCAGGTTTCTATTAAGACCATCCAAATAAAGGCAACGTTTCTTTTGGAAGCAAGCCTGGGTCTTGAATAGAAGAACAACAATACTATTCCGAGTATCATCAGATTAGGAATTTCAAAGCTGTAATCCCACATTGGTTCCTCCTATCGGATGCATCTGCCAATGTACTCCCTTAAACACAAAACGTGTCGGTGGATAGAATCCACCAACACGCTAAACGTCAGTTTCTTTTATTCCCATAATCAGTGTAACGAAGCGCAATTATCCGCTTCTTAACAAATTAGCAACGGGTCTTAATATTAAAATTTCTTTCCTGCTCCGATTTCGAAATGGCATTTCACAATTCCCAAATCCACCTGACTTAACACGCCACCGTTATCAATAAACTCAACGCTCTCATCGTCGTTTAACTTAATGGTGAACTTTTGCTGGTTAATGGCAGTAGGTGCCAAAAGAGCCATTTCTACGCCTTCTTTAAACCAATCGGGCATATCTTTCTTGCCGGCTGTAACCTGCTCTAAGGTCTTAGACTTTCTTGCCCTTCCCTGATCTTTACCGTATCCTACGGCAATGGCAATAACAAGGCTTTCATCGTCTTTAACGTTAACATCAATGTTCTTTTTATTAAAGGTGCCTGTCCAGCAGGTGTTAAGGCCTAAGGTCTGAAGAAACAAAACAAGCTTTTCTCCGTAATATCCCACGCGCATATCAAGGTCTTTTGTGTCTTTTCCCACGCATGCTATTACGCTTGGCGCTGTGCCAAGACCTGAAACCACGTTAAAAAACTTATTGTAGGTTTTGCCCGCATCTTTTACAAACTTAAAGTTTAAGTTGCCTTCTAAGTTAAGTTCATCTATCTTTGCTTCGATAAGCTTAACCTTTTCGTCTTCAATTTCCCTTCCCTCATAACTTCTTACAGAGTGCCTTTTAAGTATTGCTTCTTTCTCTGTCATTTTAATGTCCTCCTCATAATAATTTATATGCAATCACATCCCGCTTTTGCAAGCTGTGCCTCCACCAAGTCTCTCTTTTCGAAGAGCACGCAGCCACCTTTGTGGTCATCTGCAAGAATATCATTTTCTTTTAGAAGCGTAAAGAGTTTAGAGTGAAGGGCTTCTTTAAGCGAAGTGTTTCTGACATTTACATCAGAGTAAGGTGAGAATGGACAAGGCTCCGCTCCGCCGTGGGAGTTAATGTGAAAGAAACCTCTTCCTGCAGCGATACATCCGCCTGAGCCCTTTTCATCTCCGGGGAAAGAAACAAATACCATTTCATCGTTTTCTTCTCTTATTCTTTTAACACTTTCTAAAAGCGAGTCTCTTTCAATATCGGATAAAGCAAGGTCTGTGCTTTCATCCGTAACGGGCACATATTCTACATAAATTACCAATTTGCAGCCTCTTTTTGAAAGAGTATTTAAGAACTCTTTAGAGGTAACTTCCCTCAAGTTTTCACTTGTGACCGTCACAGATGCTCCGAATATTAAATCCTTTTCTTTTAAGCCATCCATGGCTTCAATCAATTTATCATACACGCCTTCGCCGCGTCTGTTATCGGTTTTTACTCTGTCTCCTTCTATGCTAAGTACGGGAATTAAGTTTCTGTGCTCATCAAACATATCCATATACTTAGGGCCTATAAAGGTTCCGTTTGTAAAAATCGGAAATAAGATTCCGGGCTTTTTTGAAGCTTCTTCAATTACATCATACCTAAGCAAAGGCTCTCCTCCCGCAAGAAGAATAAAGCTTACTCCAAGGTCTTCAGCTTCATCGAATATTTTCTTCCATTCATCACCTGATAACTGATTTTCAGCCTCTTTATCGTTTGTGGCGCCGTTACATCTTGAATAGCAGCCTGCGCAATGTAAGTTACAGCTTGATGTAACGCTCGCAATTAAGAAAGGAGGAATGTGCTCTCCCTTTTCTTCGGCCTTTGCTCTTTTCTTTGAAGCCTTCTTGCTTGCCGATGCGAACTTAAGTAAATAAGCGCTCTCTCTGGGGTTTTTGACAGTGGCTTTTAATGCATCGGCCACCACTCTTTCTACCCCTTTTGTCATATAACTTTGTATATCAAATTCTTTATCCATTTTCTTTTCTTTCTCTCTAAAGACTCATTAAAGGCTTTAAGCCTTCATCTTTTCTCCGAATTTTCTTGCGGCATCAAGTCTTCCCACTATGTTAAACACCTGGGCATAGAAGTACTTTCCTGCCACCTCTATTCCTTTTTCTTTAAGCATTTTCCTTAATGCTCTAACTGTTCGCCTTGACCAGTTGGATGTTGTAAACAATACAACTTTTCCCACTGTATCAGGTGTTAAGCTCTCAGCATATTTTTTAAGTTCAGGCGCCATAATGTTTGCATAGGGTGCCCCGCCCAAAAATAAAACGTCAACTTTTTCACTAAGCTTTGGCTCATCGCTTATGCTTATCGCTTTTACGCCTGCGCCTTCGGCTATGGCGATTGCGATTCTTTTTGTGTTCCCTGATTTTGTCTTTGAGCAAAATCTTACAGCTACATTTTTCATACTGCGCCTCCTTTTAACTTGTGTCCTATTATATTGTGCGCAATTTAATATGTCAAGTTAAAAGCCGTCCGTAAACTCTCTACAGACGGCTTTTTTATAAACTTTTAATATTCATCAAGGAAGTTGTGACGCTCCCCGCCTTTTTTATATTCTATAACTGTGTCCAGATTTACGTTTTCCACGCTCTTAAAAATGTTTGATTCCACAAAGGGATTGTCTTTCTTTAAGGCCGCAATCAGTTTCTTGGTCTCTAACCTCTTTGAAGATGTGGTGCCGTCTTCATGACATGTGGTACAAGTGTCCGTAAAGTGGCAAGCGCACTGTAAGAAGTGTAAATCATTATAATCACGCCAAGCGCAAATGTCGCTTTCTCTTACAAGGTAAAGGGGCCTTATTAGCTCCATTCCTTCAAAGTTTGTGCTGTGAAGCTTTGGCATCATGGTCTGAATCTGGGCGCCGTGAAGCATGCCCATTAAAATTGTCTCGATTACGTCATCGTAGTGGTGTCCAAGGGCAATCTTATTGCATCCAAGTTCTTTGGCCCTGCTGTATAAATAGCCTCTTCTCATTCTTGCGCAGATATAGCAAGGGCTTTTTTCGATTGTGTCAACGGCATCAAAAATGGTGCTTTCAAATATGGTAACGGGGATGCCAAGAGCCTTTGCGTTACTCTCAATTAAAGCTCTGTTGTCTTTGTTGTACCCCGGGTCCATCACAAGAAACACTAATTCAAAGTTACACTGTCTGTGCTTTTGAATCTCCTGAAAGAGCTTTGCCATAAGCATTGAGTCTTTTCCGCCGGAAATACAAACTGCGATTTTGTCGCCTTCTTCAATAAGCTTATAGGTTTTACAAGCCTTTGCAAATGGAGTAAAAAGCTGCTTATGAAACTTCTTTCTTATGCTTTCTTCTGCCTTTTGTTTCTTTTCTTCGATGTCTTTATCATCAGAAACTTTGCTTCGTACGTATCCTACGTATCCGCCTTCTAAGCTAAAGCACTCATAGCCTTCGGGGAAAGAATCTTCTTCAAAGTCTCTTGTCTTTCTTCCAACTTCGCAATAAAAAATAAGCTTTTTTTCTTTAGGAAGTTCTTCTATCTTTTTATTTACGGTTTCACTGTCTTCGTCAATGTCGATAGCTATTGCTCCGGGGATAGTGCCGTAGTGCCTTAAGCCTTCATCCCTTACGTCGATTAGGACATAAGAGTCTTTATTTAGTTTATTAAATTCTTCGATGGATATTTCTTTCATAATTTTCTTTCTAAAACAAGTTAAACAATTACTTAAAACATAATATAGGCAAAAGGGCTTTGTGTAAAGCAAAACAAGGAAGACGAGCGTCTTCCTTGCTTAATCCATAATCTTTTCTAGCTCTTTTGAAAGGGCTTCTAAGTATTCAGTCTGCTCTTTCTCTTTGGTTTCATCATTTAGCCTTTCTATTTTTTGTGATTCTATAAATCTAAGATTCTTTTTAGCTTTCTCAGTCTTAATGGCAACCTGTATGTATTCAGGCCCCACCTTTAAAAGCTTCATGGCATCTTCAGGCTTTATAAATCCGCTGCTTAATACGCCGAGAGTCTCGAAAATAGTGTCATTTGCGATGGGGCCTATGATTACGTCTTTATTAAGGCTATCCTTCGCTCTTCTGTTATTAAATATATACTCAAACCATTCTTTGCTTCTTTTAAAGGTTTCTATATCAAGTCCGGTTTCTTTAAACTCATATATATTTACAACCGCATCTTTCTTTGCCCACCTGTAGGCAAAGTCTTTATCGGGCGTTAAATAAAAGCCCTGCCCGAAATCTGCGTTCTTTCGGCCATGGAAAATGTCGGGATCTTTAATTTCAGTATCACTTGTATGGTAAAGAATCATTATGGTTTCTCCACGATGTTTCTTTTATTATAATCGATTACTTTATATTTTAAAATCCGTAATTGACGATTTTTGTTTCTGATGATATCATGAATCCGTAATTAACGATTTTAAGGAGCACTGATATGACCATAGGACAGAAAATTTTTTATTTACTGGGAGAACGCCATATGACACAGAAGGAGTTTTCTATTAAAACCGGTATTTCAACAACTACTATAAGTGATTGGCGTAAAAAGAACACAAACCCCGGGTCCGATAAAATAATGGCAATTTGTGCAGCCCTTGGGGTCACTCCTGAATATCTTTTATGCGGAGTTACTGAAGATAGCGATAGAGGAAGGAATATTGACTATATGGTTATTCCAAAAGGGACGGAAGAGCGAGAGTTGATAGAATTATTTAGTAGCATGGACTGGCTTGAAAGAGAGCATCTCCTTGAATATGCCCGTCACGCAATCGAAAAGAAAGCGGAGTCCGGATATACTGACAGGACTGAAAATAAATCTATGGTAAAAATAGCGGAGTTTTTTGATATTGAAGTTTTTATGGATTCGAAATTTGATGGTAATCCTTCCGTGGACATTAATTACTTAGATGATAATATTCAAGGCAGTATACAACTTCAAGAAGGGACTATCCGAGGTGAGTTTTCTAAATATGTTGTTCCTGTTATTCTAGCATGGTATAAGGAGCACAAAAACATGCTGATAAAGATGTGGACAGAACATAAAATCGAAATGATACCTGCTTGGGAGTGATATTTAATGGCTTGCATTGTTTTGAAGAAGCTTTTAGGGTATGAGCTTTGTATATTGGAAAAAGAAGGAACATTATTCTATTCCGATCCGGTAGTGATAATCAGAAAGGAAGGTTTCACGGAGATTTATAATCTTCAGAAACATGCTCACGAAACCGGGGATTCAATCAGCAAGGCAATTACACGGCAGATCATCTATGAGTTTATAGAGGATAACCGAGATTTGTTTTCTCGGTAAAAGCAAAAATCACCTCTTTTTAGTTTAAAACAGTCCAAACAGTTTCTTTTCATAAATCTTTGAATCTAAAGAAACAAACATATATCCCGTTTTTTCGATGGTTTCTTTGACCTTGTCTTCATTTGGAGCCGCTTCTGATAATAAAACGGTTTCTCCTTTTGTGTGAGAGCTTTTGACTTTCTTTGCTTCAGGGAATGCATTTCTTATGGCGTCATTAACGTGTGCTTCGCACATTCCACACATCATTCCGTCTACTTTTATCGTTGTTTTATACATTTATAATCATCCTTTTTGCTTTAATGTGTTAGCATCCGCTAACCAAATTATATTATACACATAAGGACGATTTTTTCAAACAGCCGCCTATAAATTATCAAGCTTTTCGTTTAATTCATCTTCCGTTTCGGCCATGGCTTTTAAAGTTGTTTCCAAAAGCTTATCAAGTTCCCAACCAAGTTGCGCCGCTCCGCGCTCTATTACTTCCCTTGAGCAGCCTGCCGCAAAGCCTTTGCTTTTATACTTTTTCTTTAAGGATTTTAGCTCCATGTCCTTTGTGCTCTTTGAAGGTCTCATAAGTGCTGCTGCCCCGATAAGGCCGGTAAGCTCATCCACCGCAAAAAGAACCTTCTCCATTCCATGTATAGGCTCCACTCCGATTGTGACACCGCACCCAACAGTTATTCCGTATCCGTGAGAGCATACAGCGTGAATAATGTCATCGCTTACGCCGCCATTCTTTAATAGTTCCGGTGCTTTTAAGCAGTGCTCTTCGGGATAGATTTCAAAATCTATGTCATGAAGAAGTCCCACAATGCCCCAGTATTCTGCATCATTTTCATATCCCAATTCCTTTGAAAACCATTTCATAACGGCTTCCACTGTAAGGGCGTGCTGAATGTGGAAGGGGTCCTTATTGTATTTTTTTAGTAATTCAAACGCTTCATCTCTTGTAATCATTTATAGCACCTCGTTTCCCGTAATTTACTCCACCCTCTATTCTAAACCCGGAGCATGAAAAAAGGGTATTCCAATTTGGAATACCCTGATATAGCAAAATGTTATATTTATCCTATTTCTACTTTGCCCTCTCTTATAAGTCTTAAGAAAATGTCTGCCATGTTGGGGTCAAACTGCTTGCCCTTATTCTTTTCGATTTCTTCGATAATGGTTTCTTTGGTAAGTTTCTGCCTGTAAACTCTGTTTGAATTCATGGCATCAAAAGAATCCGCAACGCAAATCATTCTGGCGATTAACGGAATGTCTTCGCCCGCTTTCCCTTCAGGATAGCCTCTTCCGTCATAGCGCTCATGATGGTATAAAGCCCCTTCTTCCGCACCTTTAAGGCTCTTAAAGTTTTTTAGGATTTCTCCGCCTCTTACGGTATGAGACTTAATTACCGCAAACTCTTCATCATCAAGCTTGCCGGGCTTTTTAAGGATGCTGTCGGGCACACCGATTTTACCGCAATCATGAAGGAGGGCTATGCAATAAATCCTATCAAGCTCTTCCTCCGAATATCCCATTTCTTTTGCAATCAGCTTTGTATATTCGGCAACTCTGTTTGAATGGCCATTTGTGTAAGTGTCCTTTGCATCTATAAATCCCGTAAATGTTTCTATGGATTCATGAATAAGCTCGTTGTCTCGCTCGTGGCGAAGCTTATACTTTCTTATCTGAGCGGAAGTGACTAGATAGCTTATGCCCGCTATCAGCCAAAGAAACAGTCCTACAAATAATAGCCTGAAGAGTAAGTCTTTAGTGATAAGGCGATTGAATCTATACTCAATATCCACAGTCCATCCGTCAATTTCTTCACCGATGGGAGCATACAAAATCACTCCGGGTACAGTTCCCTCGAAGGGTTCAAGCGGCACTTCCATAGCATTTTCATTGGAGCTTGGAAGGTATTCAAAATAGTCTCCGCCCTTCATTCGTATAAGGGTTTCTCCGTCAAAGGTAACCGTATCAAAAGAATAGTTTAAAGGATGAAAGTTTCTAAGGTCTAAAACCGTCTCCACATATTCTCTTCCTTCGCCGGTTTGATGAATTTTAAGAGCGCCGTTCCAGGCAGAAAGCAAAAATACTTCTTTATCAAAATGTAATGTGAAGGTAAAATAAGCGATTTCATCGGGAGTATTGTTTCTTATGGGAAAATCGTAGGTATATGCCCTGTAGTTATGATCTTTAAGCCCCACGTTATTAAAGTCAAATACTTTCGTCCACGTGCTGTCTCTGGGAATAGCTCTTAAAGAAAAGGCATTATCTGCTTCATAGCCTTCGGAAAAAAGAGTATCGCCCGAAAACGACTCATAATGCGTGGTATTGTTGTACTTATTGACTCTTAAAATACTTAGGACACACAGAATAAGTATAAGTAATAGTGACACCCCGAAATTAATCACTGCTCTTTTGCTTTTCTTGTCTCTAATCATGATTGCCATCCTTCAAAATTGTTCGAAATTAATCCATGTTAGAATATTAACTCATATGTATTAACAATAATTTGAAAGATATTGGCTCTCTATTTTCTTATAAATCCTTCATCCGTTTCCGGCAATTCTTCAGAAACATATCTTTCAACCTTCATGTGAAGGTCGTACTTTTCTCTAAGCTTAATAATGGTTTCCATCATCGGTGAAGCATGATGCACATCGATTGCTTCCTTGCTTTCCCATGCATCGATCAAAAGAACCGTCTCAGGATCGTTTACGGGATAGAAATACTCATATCTCACATTCCCTTTTTCGGCACGGATCTTTCCGGCTGTCCCGCTTTTTTCCATTTCCTCCGCAAACCTTCTTGCGTTACCCTTTGTTCCTGTGTAGTAAAGATTTACAGTGATCATTTTCTTTCTCCGCTTATTCAAGCACAATAGTTACGTTTTTATTTCCAAGCAAATCCGTAAGTTCTTCTTTTGTCATATCAATGTGACCAAGCTTTGTGTACTCCCATGTGTTGCTTCCGTAAAAAACGACTATCCGGTCGTCTGCATAAAGAACAATGTCTCCGTAGCTTGTGGTTATCTTTTTATCGTTGCTTGTTATGCTTTTTCCTATGGGGCCTACCTGCTCAAAACCACCATACTTGGACATTTCAATAGTTATAGGCTTTAAATCTGTAAGTTCCGAAACCGAATCATTTTCTTCCCATGTTACAGGCACTTCCACGCCGTCTATCTTTAATTTCATTGTAGCAACAACCTCCTCGTTTTCTTCTTCCTCATTTTCCATAATACTTACATCCTCAATCGAAGAATTGTCATCAGGGATTTTCCCGGCTATAAAAATGGAAGTCGGCCCGTCCGCACCGCCTATAATCTGCACAGATCCGTTTTCTTTGTCCACTTTGACAAAGTTTTTTGCGATAAGCGTCCCTGTCACAATTAAAGCAACAGCCACTCCCGCAGCAATAATCAAGCTTCTTTTCTTCATGTCCCACCTCATAATTTAAGATTAGTTTTCGCGTCTATATTATTTTAGCCTAATAGAACGATTATGTCCAAGTTGCGCCTAAATTTTGAGGTGGGAAGCCATTTTATTTACAGAAGTATTCAATCGCCTTATGAGTAAATTCGGCTGTTCCCACGCCACCCATTTTGTTAATGTTTTCGGTAAATTCACCGCCACCGGCATACATTTTACCAAGGCTTGAAAGAATCTCGTTAGTGCAGTTATAGAAGTTTTCAGTAATAAAGTTTTTAAGCTTTTCAACTTGCTTCTGCACTCTTTCTGATGCAGGGTCTTCTTCCTTCATAGCGCCAAACTCTTTAAAGATTTCCATAAAGTCTGCCATCATGTTTTCTTTGTCCCTCTTGCTTCGCTTCTTATCCTTTTCCTCAAACTCCTTAAATTCAGGGGTCTTTCCCCACTGCTCTTTTGCTTTCTTTGCGTATTCGTCTATTTTGCTTGAATCAAATGCTTTAAAATCCAAGTGTCTCACTCCTCTCAATTTTAATCCTTTGCACATGTCAATCAGATTTTCGATATGCTCTTTCTTTAACTTAAGAAGCTCTATCTGCTGATCAAGTGCTTTTCTTTTGTCAAAATCAGATCTGGTTACGATATCCTTGATATCCTTTAGCGGAAACTCAAGCTCTCTAAACAATAAAATCTGTTGCAGGCGCTCTAAGGCCGCATCGTCATACAGCCTGTATCCGGACTCGGTATACTCCGCCGGTTTTAAGAGCCCAATCTTATCGTAATATTGCAGTGTGCGTATACTCACGCCTGTTAATTTACTCACTTCATTTACTGTTTTCATAGCCTTGTCTCCTTCACGTGTAAGCTTATCATAAACTATTACGTAACGTCAGAGTCAAGCCCTAAAATAAAAAAGAGCCAAGTTTTTTTCTTGGCCCTTTAAAACTGCGTTATTCTCTATTTTTGAGCACCTCTGCGGGCGTCATGCGGTTAAGCTTTCCGGTAAGAAGGAAACTAACCAGGCTGTAGAAAACCATTATTGCAATCCAAATGATTGGGTAATAGTACCATTTAAAAGAAAGAGGAATGCCGCAGGCTACGTTTGATACAAACATGGGAAACATCTTATCCGTAATCAATTTGGCAATGGGAATGCTTACTAATGCCCCAAGCATTATCACCACTTTATTTCCATCCAAATACAGTTTCTTTACTTCCTTTTTGTTAAAGCCCATTATCTTCATTAAAGATATGCCAAAAGAAGCCTTGTCGATCATTACAGACGTCATTAGGAATATTACGAGGCAAAATACCACAGAGCTCATAATCATTAAAAGCGTAAAAAGCGGTGCCATTAGATCCACAAATATTCCCGAGGCTTTATCCACGTCCGCTTTGGTGGTGACAGCATATATTCTTCCTTCTTCTATGTTAAGCTCTTTATCTGCCATGACCACGTTATAAAAATCTTCGTCTTTATTAAAAAGCTCCCTTGCGCTCTCTATGTCCATAAACACTGTAAGCCCCACACAATATGGCACGACTTTTTCTACCGTAAAGCAATAGTCCATGTCTTCCGCTTTATCGGTAAGTATCAACTTATCTCCGACTCTAAGGCCGTATTTTTCTGCCACAGCATCGGAAGCCACGACCTTGTTCTTTCCCTTTATGGGCTTTACCTGAATATATGGATTATCATCGTCAATTCCCATTACGGTCACATCAAGGGTGTACCCAAAGCTTTCTTTTTGAAGAGTGGTAGCAAAGCATGCTTCGCCACCTCCCGGGACTTCTTTCGAAGGATACTTATAGGTGTACATGTACTTATATCTGGTGTCTAAACTTGAGCGCTCTCCTATGCTTTTACATAATACGTAACAATTAAGCCCCAGCATGAATATGAGTAAAGAAATTGCCATTCCGATAACTACCGTCACCGCTATTCTTCTTTCTCTAAGCATCTGTCTTATTTTAAACTTTCTCATAAAGGGCATATCGGGAAGGGGAATGTCCTTTGATTTTGATATTTTCTGCTCGTTTCTAATAAGAGAAAGAGCGGTTCTTGACAGGCTTTTGTTTATGACAAGGAAATTTACAATTACGCTCACCAAAGGTGGCATTACCAATGCGTATACTATTAAGTAAGGAGGAATCACTTTTTCAAAGGCAGGGATTGAATAGTAATTATATGAGTCAGACATTTGCCACTCGCTTCCGATTCCGCTTAATCCAAAGGCAGCTCCCAGAGCTCCTCCGAGAAAAGAAATTACTGTGGGCATAAAAATGTAATGTCTAATTAAGTCCTTTTTCTTTACACCAAGAGCATAGAGAGCACCTATGGTGCTGCTTTCTTCCTGTATTTGATGTATCACAAATACGGACAAAACATATGTAAAAAGAATGATAACCACAATACCTGCCACCATTCCGACTAACTTATTTATCTCAATGTCTCCGGCAGCTCCTCCAACCCTTAAGTTATCTTCGCTAAGCAAGAACGCGGTAAGGTTATTGGGGGATTCTGTGAAAACTTCATCTATCAGTTCATCCGATTTTTCCTTAAGTTCAAGCACCCCGTCGTAAAGCTCTTTAATGCCGTCATTTAATCCATCTGTTCCCTCTTTAAGCTCACCGATTCCGTCATATAAGTTAGGAGCCACCATTTTAAGCGCTTCGGCTCCTGTGTATAGTTTCTCAGCACCCTCCTTAAGCTCATTTGCTCCATCATTAAGTTCTTTGGCCCCGTCGGTAAGCTCCTTTATTCCGTCTGTTATCTCGTCTTTTTTACCGTACGTATCTTCAAGCATCTCTAGATAATAAGGGTCATCTACGGTTTTATAGTCAAAGTCAAAGCCTTTAATCATCTCCTTTAAATCATCGGAACTCATGGCATCTTTCAGTAAAAACGCGTAGGTAAGTTCCTCGGTCCCTGCCTTACCGATGTTTTTAAGATGATTAAAACCGTCCTCGGAAGTAAACCCTGTTCCAAAAACATTACTGTCTACGGCGGTATCGGATAGTTTCCTTAATACTGCATCATAATCAACACTGCTTCCGATTCCTGTCACTGTTATATCTTCGCCGCCGATATTTAGCTTATCGCCGACACTTATGCCTTTCTTTTCGCAGTATCTTTTTTCAAGGACAATCTCATTATCCAAGATGGCTTCTTTACCTTTATCAAGCACCACCTTATCTATCAGTTCTCTGTTTTTAAAAGCACGAATGACAGAGCCGTCGTCAAGCGTTAAATCATAGCTTATATGGGGTTCAATGGTAACACCGGTTTCTTTTATCGCTTGTAACTGAGAATCGGTTAAGGCGTTAAAGACCGTAAACTGTCCGTCCTCAAGGCAAGAGTCAATCTGGTTCTTTTGTGTGCCTCTGATTATAACTTCGGCAGCATCGATAAGAGAAATGACGATATACATGCAAAGAGCAATCATCAAAAACAAGGAACCTAGTCTAAAAAAATCAGCCCTAATCTGACGGGGAAACCTTTTTCTAAGTATCTTATTCATTACAGGTCCTCCAATTCGCAAGCAGGCACTCTTGTCTCATTCATGTATTCCTCTTTTACAATTCCGTCCTTAAGATAGATTACCTTATGAACCATGTTCTTTATGGAATTGTTATGGGTGACAATCAGCATTGTGGTTCCGTACTTTGCGTTTATCTTTTCTAAAAGCACCAAAATATCTCTGGATGTATTTGAATCAAGTGCGCCCGTAGGTTCATCGCAAAGTAAGAGCTTAGGATTCTTTATAAGAGCTCTTGCAATGGCGCATCTTTGCTGCTGCCCGCCGGATAATTGCGCAGGAAACTTGTTTTGATGCTCTGTTAATCCAAGCACATCAAGAAGTTCATCCATATCAAGTGGCTCCTTTGTAAGGTATTCGCAGACCTGAATGTTTTCTTTTACCGTAAGATTTGGAACAAGATTGTAAAATTGGAAAATAAAGCCTAGGTTATCCCGTCTGTAATCTGAAAGGGAGTCGCCTTTCATGCCAAAGACCTCCGTCCCGTCTACTTTAATGGAGCCCGAATCCATAACATCAAGCCCTCCGATGCAGTTAAGAAGTGTGGACTTTCCCGAACCGGAAGTCCCCTGTATAACGCACATCTGCCCCTTTTCAACTCCTGTATTTACGCCCTTTAGGACTTGCACATAGCTTCCGCCCGTGCCATAACTTTTTTTGACATTTTTAATCTCTAAATACATAATTCCCTCCTGATTCACTTTATGTCTAACATAACACTGTTATGTTTTTGTTATTTTTTTCCGCTTCCCTTTTTGATAAATAAAGGAAGCGGTTATTTTATTCCTGTTTTATTCTTTTATAAGCGCCAGCTGCACCCAGCCCATCACCAGGTAATTTAAGATAGCTCGAAGCCTTGCCTTTGCTTTATTAACATCTTTTTCATGTTTGATAACGTGGATAAAAGCGTCCATGGAAATATGTGACATCCAATGTGACATGTATTCATCGATTCTGTATCCCTTAAGCTTAACCATAGTCAAAGGAATCGACTTTTCAAGCATGGAGACAAATTCGTCAACTACATTTTCATAGACCGTATTCTCGGTTTTGGTGATAAGCAGCATAAAGCTGTCGTAATTATCGTATATATATCCGACTATTTTGTCGCTTATCTCGGTGTGATCCATATCGATTCCTTCTATGGAATCGATTGTGGCTATTTCCTCTTCATCTTCTTTAAAATGCTTATAAAGAATGCTTTTAAGCCCGTTTAACGGTGGGTCAACTATCGCTGCAAAGAGATCTTCCTTATTTTCAAAGAAAAAATACAATGCCCCGGTAGTCACTCCGGCATCTGCACAAATGCTTCGAAGAGACGCCTTTGTGTAGCCCTTCTCCAGAAATTCCTTTTTTGCACACTCTATAAGCTTTTGTCTTGTTTGCTTTTCATCCTGCATAGTTTTAGTAAAAGAGTTTCAGAAATAATAATACGTTACTGTCACAGTATTACATAACAGTGTTATCTTGTCAATACCCTCTTTATTCCCGGCGCATCATTACTTTTTCTTTTCTCTTTCAGTAAGTGTAAGGGCGCACACAAGATAAAGGGTCAACCATCCAAATGATTCTGTTCCGGAATCAAGGCCTTCCGCTATCAGATTAAGCAAGTTTCCAAAAAGGACTCCAAAAACAGGACAGCAAATAAGCATCCACTTCTTTACGGGAAGCATGCCCTTTAGAACCATTCCAATCCATCCGATTGTTACAAAAAGATCGCATACGATAAATCCAAGAATCAGTGGAATGGCTTCACTTTTAAGTACCCTTATTGTCATATCGACCGCTGCCTTTACATCACCTGTTGCCTCCATTCCTGCATTAAAAACAACCGGTAATATACATATACCTATGTGAATAAAAGCAAAGTAGAGGATTCCGCCCCAGTTTGCTATCTTAAAAAGCTTATAAAGCTTAGAATTCTTAACGTTATAGTTTGTTTCTAAAACCTTAAAAAGTTCTGTCGCCGCATAGGCAAACATAGCAGCGCATACAAATCCCAGGATAGAAGAAACTGTATACCTCCAATCAGGTGCTACATTCCATGATATTCCCATGTATGCATCCGGGTCCGACGTCGTGCCAATGGTCCCATAGCCCAAAAGGTAATCGCCGATTATGGCAAGTACCATGGCATAACATCCAAATAGTATTCTTTGCTTTGATTTCATAAATATCCTCCCACTATAGATAACATTTTTTATTTCGGTTTCTTTTTAGAAAAAAGAGCATATCCATGCTGCAAGTGCAGATGCCGCAGGGAATATGATAAGGAGCTTTATAAGTTGGCTCTTTATGTTGTATCCGTATTTTCTTTCTCCTGTTACGCTCTCAATTTCAGGAAAATAGAATTGAAAGAAATGAAATTTCATAAGAAGAAAATAGTCAAAGCAGACCATGTCATAGATTTTATAGATTGCGAAGATTAAGTAAAATCGCGTAAAGAACTGCCAAAAGGAAAAGCTGTTTCTAAATCCGTCGAAGATGGCTATCACTCCTACGCCAAGTATCAAGAGAAAGCTAAACACCATGAAGGTCCACCCTATTGCTTTTGCTCCGTAAAAGAGTTCCTTATCTCTTGGCACTATCACTTTTTGAAATTCCTTTGGAGCAGAAGAAAACAGTTTCTTATCCTGAATAAAAGCAACTGCTGCAAACATCATTATCGTAATTGCCACGCAAAAAACAATTGCCAAAAATATAGTTAATAACATTAAATGCCTCCAATCATTACCGGGGTTCTTTTAATAAATCAGGCACAATCCAGTAATCACACATCTTTCCGCCTGTAGCAAGAGTCTGCTCTCTTATAAGCCTTCCGTGAGATAATTCTGTTATCAGATAATCTGTTTCACAGCAAACGGGAAGTATTTCAAGAAATCCGTTTTTCCTTGCAAAAGTTTCAATGGGACATCTTGTGAAATAATAGAAGCTTCCATCCTTATGCTTGCTTTCGTCAAAGTTAAAATCCCATGTTTTATCATTATATTCAGGGTGAGCATCAGCCCATTCCTTCATGGCATGAAATTTTCTTTTGGCTGCTTCCATATCTTCAGGGTTATTTAAGTCCTTGCCGCCCTTCATTTTTCCGACAATCTTACTCTTCATCAATTTTCTTATTACCACACGGAAGCCATCAGCATCTATGGCTCCGTCGGCTGCCTTCCAGATAGCAAGAAACACAAAGCACATATAGATATTACCGGCCATCGGGTTATCTGCCCCGATATCATCACACTTTTCAAGCATCTCTCTATATATTCGCGGTGCTCCTTTTATGGCTTTTTTTGTTACGTCCTTCCCAAACTGCTCATTCATATACTTTCTTAGCATAATTGGAAACAGCTTTATAAATGTTCCTTTATATTTCATCATAATAACCGCTCCTCCTGTTAGCAATCGCTAACCATATCCTAAAAAAATTCTATCCCTCCTTCGCTTCTTTTACAAGTGTTTTACTCCGACTATTTTTACGCTTTAACATTTTCTTATTTTTTCTTTTTTGCCATAGCGGAAAAGATTATACGGCCCGCACACATCGATAAAACCGTAACTATATTCCACACTACGACAAATGCTTTTAGCCCTTCAGGCACTAATGTCAATAAGTATACATAAAAAACCGTAAGTAAGGCTCCGAGTATAAGATTGGGAATCCTTAACTTAGGCATGCTTTGATTAACAATTTCCATATCACTTACAAGGAAAATCGATCCCACAAAAAGATATGACACTATTTCACCGATATGAAGTGTCATGAACAGCCAAAGCGCAAGGCTTAAAAACTCGTTTCCTTCGCCTAAAGCTATAATCAATGCGCCTGAGAAAACAGCAAAAACAAAATTTGCCATAAGCCCGCCATAAGCACTTAACACATATTGAATCGGCTTAAGGCTTTGCCAAACATCGAAATTAACTCCGCCGGGCGTCGAAAAGAATATATAGGGCTTAACCTGTACATTCCACCAATCTTTTTTAAGATTATACTTTCGATACCACAATGCGTGCCCTACTTCGTGTAACCACACAACCGCATACAAAACCACGTATCCAATAACAAAATATAATGCGTATTTCATACCCCATTCTCCTCTGCTTTCGGTTTCTTTAAAGAATCATCCTCATAGAAGCAACGCCGTCCTCGCATTTAAGCTCTTCAAAGCCCATTCTTTTGTATAAGCCATAGCCAATAGCCATGACTTCAGGCCTTGTGGTAAAGCACAGCTCCTTAAATCCCAGTTTCTTTGCCTCTTCAAGCATGGCATTCATCATTTTCCTGGCGTAGCCCTTGCCTCTGTACTCAGGCTTAATAAACAAGCGTTTTCCTTCACATTTATTATTATCCATTTTTCTTATTGCAATGCAAGCGATTGGAATCTCATCCTCAAAGCCCAGAAGTATCGCTCCGCCTGCATAAAATCCGCCTAAATCAGATATTTCTTTGTCAAAAGAAACAAAGCAGCCTTCGGCGCCCTTAATCTGAGAGTATTCTTTAAATAAGTCTTTTATTACTTCGTAATCTTTTGATTCTTTAACTTTAAACATACTTTTCTCCTTAAGAAACCCTGTATTCCATGAGCGTCGTGTTCTGCCAATTTCCAAATCTGTCTTTGGCGATTCGCTCTCTGTATCCTATTTCGCGAAAACCGCATTTCCTGTGTACCTTGATACTTGCTTCGTTGATAGAAAAGATAGCTGAATAAATGCTCCAATATCCTGCGTTTGTTGCCTCTTCAATCAGCTTCTTTATAAGCTTAGTGCCGATTCCTTTACCGCGATAGTTTTCATCCACATAAACGCTCATTTCAACGCATCCTCTATATGCGCTTCGACTCGATGTAGGACTAATTGCAATCCAACCTGTTACTTTTCCTTCTTCTTCGTATACATATCTACATTCTTTTATGTGTCCTTTATCCCACTCTTCAAAGAAAGGGCACTCTGTATTAAAAGTCGACTTCCCGCTTAATAATCCCTGCTTATAAATCTCTGAAACTCTCTCCCAGTCAGTCTTTGTCATCTCTCTTATCATTTTCTTCTACCTTTCTGCATGCCTCATTATATATTTTCAAAGCCTCCAAGACTTTGTCTCTTTCGCTCTTTTCAATCACGGAAAACACCTTTCCAAACTCTGCGTACATGTCCTTTTCTATTTTTTCAAATCTGGCCTGTCCGCTCTCTGTAAGCTTTAAAACTACGCTTCGCCTGTCAGTCTTCGAGCTTTCCCTTGTGACAAACCCTTTTTTCACAAGTTCCTCAACACTTCGGCTTACTCCGCTTTTATCTATCTTTAAAATGCTCGCCAATTCCTTAATGCAGATTCCGGGTTTCCTTCCGATTTCTACCACCAAGAAACACTCTGCCTTACTAACGCTACACTGGCAGCAATCCGTTTTATTCATATTATCAAGATGGCATTCAAGTTCTCTTGTATATTCACGAAACTGTTGTATTTTGTCCATGGTTTCTTTCTCCTTTTGATAGATGATATTCGCATTAGTTGCGTTTGTCAACTATTTCTTTATAAAAATATGGAGGAATGCTTGTATGCAATCCTCCATCCTCTTTATGCTTAATCCGCTCCGATTTTCTTAAAAAGCCTAGCGCTCCAGAATGTCATGTCAAGCTCATCGATGTAGAAATGGAATATCGCTTTCCAGTTCTTGGTGGCAGTACTAAGGACCATGTACTCGGCCTCATCCTTAACTGCGTTTTCTGCGTATTTAAAAAGCTTCTCGCCAATGCCTTGTGAGCGTTTCTTTGGAACCACGTATAATTCTTCAACTTCGAAATACGGTGTGCCCTCGGGCATAATGGATTTCATGCTTTTTGAGGGATAGACTTTACCGAAAAGATAGCCTACCACATCTTCATTTTCTTTGGCTAAAAAGATTCTGTTTCCCTCGATATCGGATTTATCATTTGGGCGATATCCATAACAGCTTTCCTCAGCCGTCCATTCTTCGGATAGACGAATCAAGGCAGAAAGAACTCGGTCATCCAAATTAACTTCTTGTATTGTCATATTGCTCCAACTCCCGCAAGTTATTTTCTTCTGAATGTATAATCGCACATAGTCCCTCCGGTTCCTATCTGCTGCGTATAGAGAAAATCCGCACGAGGCAGATTACTGTATAAAATATCATCAACCTTGCAGAATATCGCAGTCATCTCAGCCATACCGTATTTTTCAAATATCTGGCGAAAAATGCACTTATGTGTGATCATGGAAAACTCATCCTTGCCACACTTGGGAAACTCTACTTCCCAGCCATAGCCAAGCATCCTCTTAAATCTATACGGCATAGTAACCTTGAGCATACGGACAAACCAACCATGGCTCGCAAGCTTTTTCATAGCTTCAATCTGCGGTTCTATGAACTTATACATAGCATCGGCTGTATACTGCTCTGCCTCTTTTCTCGGCATGCCCTTACTTTCAAGCACATAAACGATAGCGAGGGATGTAATAAGATTACACAAAAAACCGTAATTATTTGAGTCAGTATATTGATAGTTCTCTCGTATCAAATCATCCATCTTGTCGATCAGAAGCGCCCTGTCTTCCTCATCCCATTCTTTATACAGATCTCTGAATCGACTTTGAGAGATCATTTTACGCGAAATATATTTCTTGTTCATAAACTTACCATTTTCCAATCCACATAATCATTTCTTTCCCATTAAGATAGCTGAACCGGAAAGCCCCATCCAAGATGATTCCCATTTACTCATAAACATTCCGTTTGTAGTATCCACCAATTTTACTTCGGCGTATCCCATGTCTTTTAGTTTCTTCACAAACTGCTGCATATCTCCGTATTTCATCTTTGACATGATATCGTGTATAGCAAAAGTGCCGCCCTTCTTCAGGGTACGCAATGTTTCAAGAAGAATTGCCTGCCTGTCTTTGCTCGGAATATTGTGGTATACGTAATTGCTGGTTACCGCATCAAATGTCTCATCTTCAAATGGAAGCTTAACGGCATCACCTTGCATAAAAGAAGTATTATCAACGCCTTCAGCTTTAGAGTTATTCTCGCACAAAGTCTTGCTAAAGGAAGCATATTCTTTGCCCCACCTGTCTATTCCGGTAAAAGAAGCCTTTGGGTTTCTTTTGGCGCAAGCTATGGTTAATGCTCCGCTTCCGCAACCGACATCAAGACCTTTTCCACCATCGGGAAGTTTCACGTATGATGCGACTCCCTCTATTATCTGCTTTGACATCTTTCTTTTTCCGTTATACGAAAAGGCTCTGTGCATAAGGAACATCCAGACAGTAACAAGTGCAAAAAAGGCCGTTAATACAACCAATATTGGCACAAGAACCTTTTTAACCGGCTCTGCAATCGGAACCAGCGAAAATACAATACTTCCTACCAAGAGCACTGCTGCTCCACAACCGCTTCCCATTACCATTCCTTTTGGCATCCAATTTTTGTAATCTGCTTTCATTTTACCTCCTTTATAAGGTCATACATACGAAATTGTTCATCACATGTTCGAATCCTGTCGAGTTGCATGCCAAGATGCTGATATCTTGAGGCTTTGTCTTTGTCATCAGTGTCAAGAATGACCGGAACATTCCGACTCTCAGCAAGCTTATATGTATAATCAAGCATTTGCTTCATAAAGCCCTTCTTTTGAAATTCTTTTCTTACTACCAGCATCTCAATCCTTATGAATTTTCTCTTTGCTTTACGCATTCGGGATTCTATAGTTCCGCCTTCGGAAAAACACGCTTTTACAAACCTCTTCATATTCGAAAAACCACCAAGGGCCTTTTTCTCAGCTGATATCATTTTCATGCCATCAGAAAACCCAACTGACCCCACTCCGTCTCCTGATAGCATCAGATACCCTTCATGCTTTTCGCTTGTTGTATACAAAAGTCCTGCATTATATGCCGCAGTAACTATGGCGTTCATATAAACAAACATGTTCTCCCTTGTGGAAATATATTGTAATAATCCTGCATCCTCAGAATTGTATTCATAATCAAAAAAAGAATCTGCAATCTGCTTCGAGATTTCGTTTACTTCCTCTTTTGTAAGTCCGCTTAGTTTAAGCATCACCAGCATCCTCCTTTCATTGCTTTGTAATCATGGTTAGTTGTTGCTAACCAATGTTTAAAAAAAATAAACCACAGCACCCGCTAAGTCTTTTCTCCCACTCGTTAGCCTCCGCTAACCAAAGTACATTATAAATACTTGCCTGGGATTTTTAAAGTATTTTTCCTTAGTTGTCATTATACTTGTGGTATAAAAGCTACAAGTCTGTGACATCAATTGCCTTTATTCCGTTTTTTAACAAAATCTCAGCAAATATACCATGTCCTTTAATTATCTTTCCGGAAAAAGAGCCATCGTAGATTGTATTCACTCCGCAGGACGGGCTCCTAGATTGAAGTATTACAAGCTCGACTTCTTTTTCTTTTATGATTTTAAAAGCAGCCTCAGCGCCCTTTCGAAACTCCTTATCGACTGAAGAACCATCTTTATGACGCACAATTCCATCTACAATTTCAGAAGGCTCTCTGGGAGTCGGTAAGCCTCCAAAGATCTCCGGGCAAACAGGAATCACCTCATGTCCTTTAACGTACTCACTTACCTTTTCGGAAAAATTATTTCCGCCATTATATTTACAGTTTTCACCAAGCAGGCATGCGCTGACTGCAATTTTCATTTAAAATCCTCTTCGTTTTCTTTATTCTTCTATTGCAAGTTCTACCAGCTTGTTCAAATGAATATCCGCCGAATCAAGGCATAAAACAGGGCAATTATCATTATTTAAAAGAAGCGGTAACTCCGTGCATCCTAGAATAACAGCCTCAATGCCGTCATCATTTTTCATCCTGTTAATGATGTCTGTAAATTCTTTTAAAGTGCTTTCTTTTACGACGCCAAGTTCCAATTCATCAAGGATTCTTTTTGCTATTAAATCGCGTTCCGGCTTATTCGGAATTACTACATTAATCCCTGCATTGACAAAATCCTTCTTCATGTAATCTTTTTCCATCGTAAAAACCGTACCCAAAAGACCAATTGTCTTAAGGTTTCTTTTTACAGCCTCGTCACAAACTGCTTTGGGAATGCTTACAAGGGATACGCCCGTTTTCTTTGCGACCTCGTCATACACGATATGCATGGTTCCGGCCGTAAGGGCAATGATATCAGCCCCACATGATTTAAGGCCTTCAACTTTTTCAGAAAGATAATCCGTAAGCTCTTCATATTTTCCGTTAGAGACAAGTCCCCAAGCCTTTCTAAAGTTAACACTCTCAATTGCGATATCAGGCATAGCTTCGCCTTTTGTCAGCTTATCGATTCTTGTATTAAGCTCCTTATAATACATTAATGTCGACTCAGGGCCCGTACCGCCCACCAAACCAATTTTATTCATATTTCTCCTTCGTTTGAGCCTGCTACAGCGCTTTATCAAACACTCTCTATCATCAACTTTACTTTTTTACATAGTTAGCCCTATTCGGATTCACTATCGGAGGCAAATCCTCATCAGGGATTATGTTCATGAACGCCTCATAACCATTGTTAAGCTTGTAGTCCAATTCTTCCTGGTAAAGAGGCATCAATAAATAAAAGTTAATCAACTTACCGGATTTTAATCTTAATTCGCATTGTTTGGCATCCTTGTCTAACCCGCATAGAAGCATAAAGCTATTCAACTTTGTGCTTTCGTCAATCTGCTCCATATCTGCGTTAGAATGAATGGTATGACCTGCTCCCAACCAGGTATTACAGTCAATTGGTAATCTGGCAATCTTTTTTAATTCCCCGATAGGCCAATAGTAGCTCATTTCATTAGATTTAATATTCCAATCAGCAGGAAGAAAAATCATATACTCAGCATAATGCCCCTTACTATCCACATACTCCTTTGGCGCATTCTGTCTGTATGCTCCCGCACCTTCTGTAATAAGTTTGTAATAAGGTTCTTCCTCCGTAGGTTCAATAACGATTACATCCAAGTGAACATCCGGAGACACCAATTCATGAAACACTTCCTTAAACTCTCCAAAATGCTTAGTAACATGCTCCTCATACTCATTGAGTTCTTTTTCTGAATACAAATACATCGGATAAGATTCTTTTTTGCTAAATAATCTCTTTAAAAGTCCCATAATAACCTCCTCATAACCCTAAACCAATCTAGTATCACACTTTTAATGTGAATTCTAGCGTGATTTTTTCACTTTTACAAGGAGTTTTTAGCATTATCATTGTGTTTTGCGTAATTTAATCATCATCCGATATGAAAATTTCTTTTATCATTTTGCGGATAGCAGGAATATTAATAGGGTTCTCTTCCGACTCAAAGGTCAGAATCAAGTTATCACCGGTATAGATGCCCGATTTCATGTATTCCTCCAGCTTCCTCATATTGCCAAGTCGGTAGCTTTCATCATCCAAAAGCCCCATATGTTCATGATAGTATTCTTTTCCTGTAGAAACTTTCAAAGCAGTGAAATCCGGATACTTTACCATGCCATTCTTAAGGCGAACGGCAGCCTCATACCGATACGGAATTCCCAGCTCATAGTAAATGTCCGCGATAATGACCTCAGATTTGCTTCGGACATAGTCTCCTCTTTTTGTTTCATATATAGCCTCATCCGGCTTGTAAGGATTCTTTTCGTAGTTCTCTTCCATCCATCTCTTTGCAATCATTTCTTTCGAAAGCATCAACGGACTTATAAGTTCTTGCCGAGGTTTACTAAGGGATGTATATATTTCTTCCGGCTGCTTCCCTTCTATACTCGATAAATACATTGCTATCCCTTTTTCTTCTTTTCTAAGAACCCGCAACATTTTCTCATAATAGTTTCTAAGGACCAGTTTCTTTATCAAATCCTGTTCTTTAACGCTAATATATTTCCCATGCGTATCACCCGTTTCCTCGCAAAGAAAATATTGTGCTGTTTTCCCTTTCATCGCTATGCGAATATTGCCTTGGGGAAGCCGAATCAGTTCTTTTTCAATCTTCTGCATCAACTCCGCTAATAATCTTTTTCTTTTTAATAGTTCTTTTCTATACATTGATCCTCCTTAAATGCCATTCTGTACTGATAAAAATGCATTATTCTAAAAATACTCTGTATATATTAGGTGTCTTGACAGCCAATTCGACTGATAAGATTTCCTTTTCCCACTTTTTGTCAGTAAAAATAAACCATCTTGACTACTAATAATACTGATAAGAATTGAAATTGCCTAATTCCGTCAGCATATAATCTTCTGACTATACTGGTAAAAAACAAAAAGACAAACTTTTACCGGTAAGCACCGACGAATCTATACTGATAAAAAAGCAAAGGGCATACTTTTATCGGCAACCGCCAACAGTTCCATACTGATAAAAATTGAAAAATCAAACTGTTACCTGTAAACGGCAACAAATTCTTACTGATAAAAAATCAAAAGACAAACTTTTACCGGTAAACACCAACAATTTCATACAGATAAAAATTGAAAAATCAAACTGTTACCTGTAAACGATAACAAAATCATACTGATAAAAATCAATATGATAAGAATCGGTCAGTAAACGGCCGGTCCAAAAGTTAAGAAAATACGGATAAAATCCGATAATCAAAAAATTTATAAGTATCCCGCCCCAGACAAAGTGGGGCGGGATGCAAAGTCACGCTAAATTATACCAAATCGCGCGATGAAATCGCTTAATTAAGTGATTTCATAGTGGGAAAAAGAAGTCGCTGTCCCTTAAATATCCCTCAATATCCTCCAATATGAAATCTTGAATCAATAATTAATGGCTTTCAGAAGGATCACTATGGATAAGTATTCTACACATGTTTGTGACATTTC